>OJMH01000276.1_pt1 | contig 73633 bp, 96 predicted proteins | sample 1597111 | NCBI WGS metagenome assembly OJMH01 (sample SAMEA2452115, study PRJEB22498) | human gut metagenome | reverse complement strand
AATCAGACATTATTATCGGCGTGCTCGAAGGTCTTATTACTTGTGAAACTTTGGGGTTTGAAGATTATCCTTGTGAAATGACTATGATTCGCTGGCGCTTGTTTCCACCGAGGTTGTTTTTACTATTGTGTAATTCTAACCTAGAATAGAATCACCGGCGGTAATAAACACAAAGGAGATTTATATGGGAACAACATTAAGAGCTGAATTATCAGAAAAGAATCCATATTGGATAGAGAAACATAGATACTATGAGCTAAAGCATTTTTGTCTGCAATATCCTATATGGAAAAAAGCATACGCTGCTTTAGATGGAACTAATACTAAAACTATGAATTTGGCAATGAGAGTTATAACAAATAACATTAACGATCCAACATCAAGATATGCAATAGCAAGAGCATATTATGCAGACCGCATGAAGATGCTTGAAAGGGTCGCCAATTTCACAAATCCAGAATTGGCAGAGTATTTACTAAAAGGTATTACGGAAGGCTGGTCTTATGATATTTTGAAAGCTAGATTAAATATTCCGTGTTGCAAAGATATTTACTATGACTTGTACAGACGATTTTTTTGGCTGTTGGATAAGGAACGAGGATAGATTCGCAAAATTTACAAGTTATTTTATGAGAAGAAAACAGTTCCAGCTGGTATAACGTTATGATCAATAATGCATCTGGATTTAAGTAGCATGGAATCTATCAGCACATAATGTGTAGACGTAAGGGCTCGAGATAGAAAACAGCGTTATACTCTTCTTATATAGACTGAGTCCTAGCAAGGGCTCTTTCTTTTTTCTTCGCACATTTTACAAGTTATTTTATGAGAGAATACAACTATTAAATGACTAATGGCTATGGGTTGCGTATTACCTATCCAGGTGGGAGGCATTAAATGGGGCTGATAGTTTAATGGCGAGATACACATTCTCTCTTTCTTTTTCTTCGCATTAAATACATGTCTCTTTATGAAAGGAGAGTGATATTATGTTATCAATTAAAAAAGTATTCGATGGTGAAGTATCAGCTAGACTTGCTACTGGAGATGTACTGAAAAGTCTTACTAAAGAACTTATGAGGGACGATATTTCAATAGAATCTAAGCGATTTATTTATGATGAAATTTGTAAAATGAAATTAGAAGAGGATTCTTGGGAGGATAGTAATTCCCGTTATTGGTTTAAAATTGGTAAGTATCTCGGTGTATCAATCGGTATAGTTGCGGGCGCTGGTGCGTTTGCTATTGGTGAAATGATTGGTAAAATTATCGTTTCGAAGATTGAGTCCTAACAAGGGCTCTTTCTTTTTATCCTAGGTTAAATCCAGTACGTAGGTTACTGTAATACATACTATATTGATATTTGAAAAATTGCCAGATGGTAATTTTCAGAAAAGCATTTTGGAAGGAGGGATGGAAGTGAGCTTGATAATAGGGTTACTGATTGGAATAATGGTCGGAGTGTTATTGTCACGATTTATATTCAGAGAAAAGCTAGTAGGTTCGCTTAGGATTGATGAATCAGATCCGGATAGCGGACCTTATTTATTTCTCGAATTAGATCGTTCTGGTGCGGATGCGATTTATAAACAGCGTTACGTACGACTGCGAGTAGAATTGAAAAATTATATTTCGCATAAATAACACCCTCTATTATGGAATGAACCTAATAATTATTTGAAAGGAGAACAAAATGGAAGAGAAAAACATTGAAGAATTATTAAGTGAGGAGATTGCGGCACAGTTTAAAGCTTTATCTCGTTTGAAATCCGGAAGTGAGGAAAAAACAACAGCGATTGATGATTTAACAAAGCTTTACAAGCTGAGAATCGAAGAGAACAAGAGCGTGTGGGATGCTGATGAGAAGTATGATCGGCGTATTATGGATGGAAAGTCCGTTACGAAAGATAATGACTTCAAAGAGAGGCAAATCGCAGAGCAGATTAAGGATCGATATTTCAGAGTTGGTATTGCAGCGGCAGAATTATTGATTCCGTTGATGTGTTATGGAATCTGGATGAATAAAGGATTTAAGTTTGAAGAAACCGGAACATTCACCTCATCAACATTCAAAGGTTTAATCAACCGTTTTAAGCCTACGAAAAAGTAGAAAAGGAAATTCTAAACCGTTGAGGACGTGTGTAACGCATGTCCTCTTCATTTTTCTACGTGTATTTTACAACCTCTATTATGGAAAGGAGAGTTTTAAATATGAGTAAAATCTATATCGAAGTTCCTAAGACAACAAACATGATAACAGTGAGTGTACCATGTGGAAAGGAGGAAAATTATTTATGGCAGTTTACAGTCATGTTTGAAGAGAGTGATTACTTGCAAAAACGAATTGTAACTATTATGGACAATAACTGTGATGATGGTTGTGAACCGTCAATTCAAAGTCAAATTGTAAAGAATGGAAACGATAGAAAAACAAGCTTTGAGTATCATATCGATCAATCAGATTTAAAAGATGATATAATAATTGATGTCTTCTTCTGTAAAGAGCATCGAATTGTTATCGTAGAATGGTAATGGAACTTTGGGAGATGTGATATATTTGCATCTCCTTTTCATTTTTGCGTGAAAAATACATAGCTCTTTATGAGAGAATAAAGCTTTATCTCTTGAACAGATCAACTATGGTCGTTATACTAAATATACAAGTTTGACGATCGTACAATTTGAAAGGAGATTTTAGCATGAGTATTTTTAACGAAAAACAGATCAAGGCAATGACGAGCGGAAGATATATTTGCTCTGAGTGTGGAAATGTAATGGAATTTGAAGACGAGTGGGAGGATACATTAGTGTGTCCACACTGTGGTCACAGCATTGATTTAGATGAGTATGGCTGTGAAGGGGATGAAAAGTACGAAAATGTATACCCAACCAGAGAAGATGTCTTAGGCGTTGCCGATGAAGACGAATAAGTTTGAATATTAGCTAAAACGAGAAGGGTCTTAGAGTGAAAAAATCTAAGGCTCTTTTCTTTTTGCTATGAGGAGATAGAAATGCGGTACCATTACCAGAAGCCAGACATCTATTTGTCGATGTACGGCGAACTTTATATTTGTAATCATCCAGTATATGACCGCTGCACTCTATTTACGATAGGAGATAAAGGGTTGGCAGTGATTCAGCAGCGATTTAGTTCAGACACAAAAAGTACATATTGGACAGAGGTTGATTCGTGGCTGACTGATTCTTTATATTTACATCCTAAATTTAAGGAATATTTTGACAGCCGGTCTGGAGAGTGTACGGACGGATTATACCCAACCGTTACTATCAGACAAATAATGTGGGCGTTAAAAATGAAGCCAATACAGCGTCAACGATGGGAAACATGTTTCGATAGACGTGAGATTTGAACGCACTTTTTACAAGGCGTATTATGAAGGAAGGAGCGTGAATCTTATGAAGATTACTCAGTTAGACAAAAGCATTGAAACAATAAAAAGGTTGGATATTAGTGAATATTGTAAGGTGTATTTCTTGATTTTAAAAACAAGTAAAACCAAGAAAGGAACAGACAATTATGTATTTAATTCCAAGCGATTAGATTATTTACAGTTCAATGAAATTGACCTATATATGGATAATCCAAATTACATGCTTGTAAAAATTGAAGAGGAGTCCTAACAAGGGCTCTTTTTTTTTCTTCGCAAAATTTACAAAGACTTTTATGGAACAATAAACTAATTACATGGAGGTATCATTATGAAAGTAAAATTAAGTATTATGGATAAGGCGATTATAAAATTGGCATGGATACTTGGTAATTTATCGTTTATCATGGGTGAATCCATACACAGAAAATACGATCCAAAACATACTTACAACACGCATACCTATAATGGTAAAAAATGTAGCGAAATTATTTTTAGCAATGAGGAGGAGTCCTAACAAGGGCTCTTTCTTTTTTCTTCGCAAAATTTACAAGGTGTATTATGAGAGACAGTAGCTCAGTTGGGTAGAGCGTGAGACAATTAAAGTCCCGAAGTCGATGGTTCGAGTCCATCCTGTTTCTCTTTTATTTTTGCAGAAAGGAGAGAACGGATGTCTATCGAACAACTTGACTTATTGTTATGCGATACGTATCAGATGGATGCGTGGTTTCCATTCGGTTGGAAATGGAAGAAAGAGCTTGAAAAATCTAGCTATTCGGTATGGGCTATTGATGAGTTGAAAAGATACATCGTCGGTAGACTTTATCCAAAAAAATCCGGATCAGTTGAAGATTTCATCATATTTGTTGGTGATTTCCGGCGAATGACGAATCAGTTTTCAAAAATCAATCCGGATAACAATTTTATGTTTTCAGTAGCATCAGATATATCCACAGATGTCTTAGATTTATTACATGCTATGAAATAAAAACGAAAGGAGAATAATGATGAAGAAACCCAATTTTCAAAGACTAGCTCAGAGGTCAAAAATTTATCTGAGAAAAGCATCGCCGACAATATTGTCCGGGCTCGGTGCTGTTGGTGTCATTGTAACATCAGTATTGGCAGTTAAAGCAACACCTAAAGCAATCGAACGAATACGAAGCGATAGTCGTGTAAACCACGATGGAGACCCGTATGCGTACACTAAATTAGAGGCAGTTCAATCAGCATGGACGTGTTATATTCCTGCGGTTACCATTGGAGCTTCAACAATTGTGTGCATATTTGGAGCAAATATTTTAAATAAACGGTCGCAGGCGGCTATTTCCAGTGCATACGCATTGTTGAACACCTCATATCAAGATTATAAGAACAAATTAAAAGAGCTGTATGGAGAAGAAGCACATCAGAAGATAATTGATTCCATTGCGGTCGAACATGCAAACGATATGTATATAACATCAACTACTCTTTTAGGAGGAGGCACACTTGATTTTGATGAACATAATCCGGATGACAATTGTCTGTTTTATGACTCATTTTCTAAACGATATTTTGAGAGTTCTATCAACAGAGTTATTCAAGCGGAGTATTATCTGAATCGTGACTTTGCATTGAGCGGACATTTACCAGTCAATCATTTCTATGAGTTTCTTGGTTTGGAGCTGATGGACGGTGGGGATGACATTGGTTGGTCCGTTGAAAGCGGATTATGCTGGATCGATTTCGATCACCGTAAGACCATTTTAGATGACGGGTTAGAGGTTTATGCTATTTATATGGAGTGGCTTCCGACCACTGAATGGGATTGGGATTAGCGAATAACTTCGCATAAATCGCAAGCTGTATTATGAAAGGAGAGTGTTATTATGAACAATAAGAGTAAATGGATTAAGGCTATTGGAATAGTGGCAACCGTGATCGGTGTGGGTGTAAACCTTATTACCGATTGGGTGAACGAACAGAAAATGGACGAAAAAATTGAAGAAAAGGTTAGTGAAGCACTTGCCCAGAGAGACAAAGATGAAGTGGAGGAGTCCTAACAAGGCTCTTTCGCTTTTTCTTTTTTGAGGAGACAAATGGAATCACCGACTGAAAGAGCCATTTATACTGTCCGTTATGCTATTACAACCATACCAATAGTTCAGCGTGGTTATGACTTCGAGCAGGCGAGTTATATGAGATGGGCTGGAAGAGAAGTGTTAATACGACTAAGCAAACATCCGGAGATACCACCGCTGATCGTGATTGAATCGTTTCGAGATGAGTGCGATTCATATTCATGTATGAACCCACGAACAAGTTATGTTTTTTCTTGCGCAAAAGATATGCTTGAGTGGATTATTGACCTGCTAATTTCGTAGTTACTAAATAAAACATTTATATTCTGAAAGGAGAACGTACTATGTGTACAAGAAAAGTGACATTAGGAGAAGAAATTATTAACCTTACTAGAAAAGGAATCGATGTTCCAACGGTAGAGAGTATGTATAGAAAATATATCGATCTTGCTGAAAAAGGAAAATCAGAGGGTGGTTATGCGATCGATTTGGGACTGTTATTTCTGGCAACAGTGCTTTCCGAAACACTTGATATTCCGACTTCAATTGCTGTCGGTTTATTTGATATTGGTGATACAGTTCGCTATTGCAGAGCTGATATTGAGGCGACCATGAATTTATTTAGAGATACGGTACAGAATCCGTATTCTATCCTTCCGGCATACATTAAAGTTGGTGATAAAATGATAGTTCCTTTAGGAAAGCTTGGAAACTTTACAGCAACAGTTCAGAAAGTTACGAACGATAAGGTGCTATTCATTTTCGACGATTATGTTGCTAAGCGCCCGATGAATGAAGATGGTGGCAATGTGGGTGGATATGATAAGTCTGATCTTAAAAAGTGGATCGATACCGAGCTATACAATATGTTCCCTGCGGTTCTTAAGCAGAGAATGACTGGTTTATCAATCCCGACTCTTGGAGAGATTTGCGGCTGGGACGATGAGTGGGATCGAAATCACATCGAAGCGGATGGGGACGAACAGCTTCCTATCATGAAGCAGAGACGAAACCGTGTTGCTTATTACAACAACGATTGTGCGTGGGGTTGGCTTCGCAATGCTACCAAGAAGAAATTTTCTTCGGCTTTCTTTGCCAATGTGAGCAGCTATGGCGATTCGACCTACGACGACGCTTCGGCCTCTTGTGGGGTTCGTCCGGAGTTCTGGTTGGTTAGATAAATCGCGGGGCCTTGTGCCCCGTTTATATTTTATGGAGGATAGACTAAAATGCAGAAACCAAATTTAACTAAGTTCTGTAAAAGTTTAAAAACAGCTACAGTAAAGCATAGCCCCGAAATCCTCACCGGAGTTGGAATTGCTGGAATGGTGACAACTACCGTAATGGCTGTACGAGCCACCCCTAAAGCAATCCAATTATTAGATGAGGAAAAGAGACGTCAGCACACAGACAAACTGGAGCCGATGGATGCCGTTAAAACCGCTTGGAAATGTTATATTCCCGCAGCAGTTACTGGAACAGTATCGGTAGCTTGTCTTATTGGGGCGAGTTCCGTTAATGCCAGAAGAAATGCAGCACTTACAGCAGCGTATACTATTTCTGAATCGACGTTGAGAGATTATCAAAAAAAGGTAGTAGAAACGATCGGTGAGAAAAAGGAACAGACAGTGAGGGATGCTGTTGCTAAGGAACGTCTTGATAAAAATCCTGTTGAAAACAAAGAAGTTATTGTTACAGCAAAAGGCGATACCTTATGTTTCGATGCTGTATCTGGAAGATATTTTAAATCGGACATCGATAAATTGAAAAAGGCTGAGAACGAGCTTAACCGTAGAATGCGGGATGAAATGTATATTTCACTTAACGATTTCTACTATGAGATCGGACTTGAGAATAATAAGATTGGGGATGACCTCGGATGGAATATCGATAACGGATATATCGATCTGAGGTTCAGTTCCCAGCTTGCTACGGATGGAACGCCTTGTCTGGTAATTGACTATGGCTATGGTCCGCGATACGACTTTCGCGACCTAAGGTAAGGTTCGCAGAATCTACAAACACTATTATGGAAGAACCACATATTTCAAATCTGAAAGGAGAACATATTATGGAGAACAACGAAATCATGAACAACAACGAAGAGGTTATCGAAACAACTACTGAGGAAATCGTGAAAGCGACTTCTAACGGCGGTATGAAGAAAGCGACAACTATCGGATTGACTATGATTGCAGGTGCATTAACCTATAAATTCGTAGTCGTTCCAGCAGTAGCAAAATTCAAGAACTGGCGTGAGAATCGTAAGGCGGTTATAAATCAGTCAAAGGACGATATCGTCGACGGAGAGTTTACGGATCTCGGTGAAGAGACCGAACAGGAATCTGAATAAGAATTGAATCCATGATTCAGACAGAGGGGGAGTACCTATAACAGGGTGCTTTCCCTTTTGCTTTTTAAGGGAGGTGTCCTATGAATCAGTATATGTATGACGGACCAGTTATGGAGTTTGATACCTGCGTTACGAATAGATGGCAGGGTTCTACATACGCGGCATCTGAAAAGAAAGCCAAAAGTAATTTGGCGTATCAGTTTAAGAAGAAAACAAACCGTATTCCAAGTACGAGGATAACCCTCCCCGGAAAAGTGATAACGGTTAATTGAAAGGAGATTTAGAGATGGAGGAATACAAATCCAATTCCCATAAATCACGACAGAATCAGAATGATGATATTCCGGAGAAAAGAGTTGAAAAGGTAGTCAGCGGTTCTGTCAAATCGAAGAAAAAGAACGGTCTTCAGAAGATTACGAACGTATTTGTTCCAGAAGATGTAGATGATGTAAAAAGCTATATTTTCGAAGATATCGTAGTTCCTGCTGTAAAGGACATTATTTTGGACGCCGTTAGAGCATTCCTTGGTGTTAGCGGAAGTTCAAGAGGAGGAAGATCGTCAATGTCATCCAAGGTTTCATATCGTAAATATTATGACGATCGGGATCGAAGAGATTCCGGACATACAACCAGAACACGAACTGGATACGATTATGACGATATTATTCTGGAATCTTATGGTGAAGCCGAAGACGTTCTGGAAAGAATGGACGAGCTTATCGCTACATACCAGTTAGTCAGCGTTGCTGATTTCTATGATCTGGTTGGAGTATCTGGAAACTATACAGACAATAAGTATGGTTGGACCGATATTCGGAACGCATCTGTAATGCGCGTAAGAGATGGATACATGATCAAACTTCCAAAGGCATTACCATTAAATTAGAATTGGTCATTTAGAGAAAATGGAAAAGGAGAATAATTGATATGAAAAAAGAAGAAATCATGAAGAGCGTTTCCACGACTTTTAGCAAAGTAAGTGTGAAACTAAAAAAGCACAGCCCGGAAATTCTTGTAGTGGCTGGTGTTGTTGGTACTGTTGCAAGTGCGGTTATGGCTTGCCATGCGACAACTAAGTTGGACAGCGTATTAGAGAAATCCAAGAAAGATATTGATGCTATTCATAAATGCGTTGAAAATGAGGAACTGGCAGACGAATATTCTAAGGATGATGCAAAGAAAGATCTGACTATCGTTTATATACAGGCTGGCGTAAAAGTTGCTAAACTCTACGCTCCTGCTATTGCACTTGGAACCTTGTCTATCGCAAGTATTATCGCATCTAACAATATACTCAAGAAGAGAAATGTAGCGTTGGCAGCCGCTTATGCAACTGTAGATAAGACTTTCAAAGAATACAGAAACAGAGTTGTTGAACGCTTTGGTGCTGAGGTTGACAAAGAGCTTCGTTACAATGTCAAGGCAAAGAAATTCGAGGAAACTGTAACTGATCCGGACAGCGGTAAAGAGAAAAAGGTAAAGTCTACTGTAGATGTGGCGGCACCTTCTACGAATGACTACGCCCGTTTCTTTGATGATACCTGTGAGGCGTATGAATCCAATATGGATTACAACCTTATGTATCTGCGTTCTCAGCAGAATCTGGCAAACGATAAGCTTAAAGCTAATGGATATTTGTTCCTCAGTGATGTGTACGATCAACTTGGCATTAAACGTACTAAGATGAGCCAGACTGTTGGTTGGATTTATAAACCGGAGGGAAATGAAAATGGCGACAATTTCGTTGATTTTGGTATTCTGGAGACCAACCGTGAAACAGACGATGGCGGTTATGAGAAAGCCATTCTGATGGAGTTCAATGTAGATGGACCGATTCTCGATCTGATCTAATTTTGTGAGGAGAAATACATATGCGAAATTATATTCGTATGGCAATCCTTCCTACTATTTGTGTGTTTGCGATGATTTGCACAGGTTTTATCTGCCCAGCGGAACAGGTAAACAGGTACGAGTACATCGAAATACAGCCGACTTTAAAAGCTGAATCTATTGATCCTATTGTCATTATTTCTGAGCAACCCTTAGAGGAAACAGTGTCGGCAGTTGAAATCGAAGAGTATGTGGAGGATACGCTATTGTCACGGGAAGATATTGAGCTGATAGCTCTCGTGACCATGGCAGAAGCTGAGGGTGAATGCGAGGAAGGAAAACGATTAGTGATCGATACCATATTAAATCGTGTTGATTCCGTATATTTCCCAGATACAGTATATGATGTTGTATATCAAGCAAATCAGTTTTCAGCCATGTGGAATGGAAGAGTTGATGAATGCTTTGTGGATGATGATATTTGCCAATTAGTTGAAGAGGAACTGCGATCCAGAACTAATGTTGACGCAATGTTTTTCACGGCTGGCTGGTATGGAAAATACGGAACACCAATGTTTCAAGTAGGTAACCATTATTTTTCAAGTTATGAATAGAAAGGAGTCCTAAACTATGACAGGTTTTATGGGATTAACATTTTCAGCATTTGCTGGTATTTGCTTTGTTAGTGGTCTTGCTGTTCTTATGGGCGGAAAGGAGCATCACTGATGGAAGGTATTGGAAATTTTATATCCATGATGGATTACATATTGGATACTAAAAGAAAAAGACATATCACTGGGGGCATTCTGTTGAGTGCCTCTTTACTTTTTGGTGGGCTTGCTCTCACTGTTATGACAATTCAGAACGAGGAGGACGAAGATGAGTAATAAATCTCTGCTTTCTTTGGCATTTATCATTGGTGCAGCGACTGGATCAGTGGCGACATGGTATCTGCTTAAGGATAAATACGAAGCGCTCGCACAGGAAGAAATTGATTCCGTAAAAGAGGTTTTCTTAAGACGTGAGCAGGAATTAAAGGATCAGTCTGTAAAGAAAACCGTTGCCGAGGGCATTAAAGCTGTGGACAAAGAAAAACCGGATCTTAAAGAGTATGCGAGGCGATTGGAAAAAGAAGGATACACAAAATATTCTGATTTCGGGTCAGATGAGGAAGAAAAGCCGGTTTCTGAATCCGGTCCATATGTGATTCCACCGGAGCAGTTTGGTGACGACGAAGGGTATGAGCAGATTAGCCTTACGTACTATGCAGACGGTGTGTTGGCTGATGAAAATGATGAAGTAATTGAAGATGTGGAAGACGCTGTTGGAATTGATTCTTTGAATCATTTTGGAGAGTATGAGGACGATTCTGTCTTTGTCCGTAATGAAGCCAGAAAGTGCGACTACGAGATTCTCCTTGATCAGAGAACCTACTCCGAAGTAGCTGAAGATATGCCGCATCAGATGGAGGTATGATGACACGGGATGAGCTGAACAATGCATATTTTGATTGGATGTACCAGCTCGTATGTGATGATGAGCATTTGCGAGGTTTGTCGTATCGTAAGCTGTTATTACTGCTTCACGGTACAGATTTCACGTATACGATTGCACTTGATGGCAACCGCTATGATGATGGAATTGATCTTCGATATAGATTCGGAAACGAGCATGGATACCGGGATAGTATGATCGCAAGTTATTTGGATAATCGTCCGTGCAGTGTTTTAGAAATGATTATCGCCCTTGCTATACGCTTAGAAGAGCACATCATGGATGATCCGGACATCGGTAATCGAACCAGTCAGTGGTTTTGGGATATGATTATGAGCCTTGGCTTACGTTCTATGGATGATTCCGAATTTGACAAGGCTTATGCCATCGATGTTATTCAGCGGTTTCTAAATCGTGACTACAAACGGGATGGCAAGGGTAGTTTATTCACAATCAAGCATTGTAGATATGACATGAGAGATATTGAGATTTGGTATCAAGCTAACTGGTATCTTGACAATGTCAGATAGGAGGACATTATGAGTCATAGCGAAGTATACAAGTGGTTTGAGTTATATTTTCCTCAGTACGCTGGGGAAAAGGTAGAGATTTGGTTCCGGAACGGAAATAACAGTATTCGCATCCGTCAGAAGAATCATCAGGAATTTATATTCACATTTAACAATGAAGGAAATTGGCGGTTTGAGACCGCTGAGAGTTTTACGAATGGGAATGGATTAAAAGGAGGTAAGAAATAATGAGTGAAATGCTTACTTATATTTTCAGCAGCTTACGTTCATCCGAGAAAAGATTGGATATTGTTACAAGAGAGATCAGTAAACAGAGGGGCTTCAACAAACAGATTACAATCTTTGCTGCTTTGACAACCGCAAATCTGATTGTTATGAAAATCGAGCAGAAGGACCAGGCTCTGCGTATCAGAAAGTTAGAAAAAGAAATTGAGGAACTTAAGCGTCCGGAAGGAGAGTAAAAAATGCGATGATCGACTTTATGGTGATTTCAACACGTTCAACGAAACGTGGAGTAATAGAAATCTATCCAAAGTTCATTATAAAAAAAAGCACCGATCTAATGATTCGAGGTGGTGATTTCTATGCTATCTGGATTGACGAACGTGGTTTATGGTCTACGGACGAGCAAGATGCCTTGCAGCTCATTGATTGCGAACTGGATAGATATGCTGAGGAGAACCGCCAGCGTTTTAACTCCGATATTAAAGTCCTGCATATGTGGGATGCCGAGTCGGGTATGATCGACTCATGGCATAAGTATTGTCAGAAGCAGATGAGGGACAGCTTTCATACGTTGGACGACAAACTTATATTTTCCAATACAGAAACTAATAAAAAAGACTACGCCAGCAAAAAGTTGAATTATCCGCTTGAAGCTGGCGATTTATCTGCCTATGAGAAATTGATGTCTACTTTATATTCTGAAGAAGAGCGGACAAAAATTGAGTGGGCTATTGGGTCTATCGTATCTGGAGAATCCAAAAAACTGCAAAAATTTATGGTTTTATACGGAGCTGCTGGAACGGGTAAATCCACAGTTCTTAATATTATTCAGCAGCTTTTCGATGGATACTATTCTGTATTTGACGCAAAAGCACTTGGTTCGTCCAGTAATTCCTTTGCGCTGGAAGCCTTTAAAGCAAACCCTCTAGTTGCTATTCAGCACGATGGCGATTTATCGAAGATTGAAGATAATTGCAGAATAAACAGTTTGGTGTCCCACGAGCTGATGACTGTGAATGAAAAATTCAAGTCTGCATACTCAACTCGCTTCCAATGCTTCCTGTTCATGGGAACAAACAGACCGGTTAAGATTACGGATGCGAAGTCTGGTCTGATTCGAAGATTGATCGATGTATCACCATCTGGAAATAAGCTGAACCCAAAAGAATATAAAACGATTATGAAGCAGGTAGAATTTGAATCGGGAGCGATTGCCTACCATTGTCAGGAAGTATATTTGAACAATCCCGGTCGTTATGATGACTATATTCCGATAAAGATGCTTGGAGCGTCTAATGATTTCTATAACTTCATTATTGATTCGTATCATGTATTCAAGAAAGAAAACGGTACGACAATGAAAGCAGCATGGGAGATGTATAAAACCTACTGTGATGAGGCAAAGGTCGGATTCCAATTCTCACAGAGAGTATTCAAAGAGGAACTTAAAAACTATTTTCATGATTTTCAGGAACGCTTCAATCTTGACGATGGAACTCGTGTTAGGAGTTATTATATCGGATTCCGAACAGAGATATTCGAAGAGGAAACTGCGGAAGAAAAGCCGGAAGCGGAAGCAGCCAAACCTACGCAGATTCAATTCAATAGCACTAAATCTATATTCGATGATGTGTGTTCGGAATGCCCAGCGCAGTATGCTTCAGAAAACGAAACACCTCAAAAAAAATGGGATTCTGTTCGCACAAAATTGTCTGGAATCGATACGAAAAAACTTCATTATGTGAAAGTTCCGGAGAATCATATTGTAATCGACTTTGATATTCCGGATGAATCTGGAAATAAATCATTTGAAAAGAATTTAGCAGAAGCAAGTAAGTGGCCGCCGACCTATGCTGAACTTAGTAAATCAGGACAAGGTATACATCTTCATTATATTTATACTGGCAATCCGACACAGCTTAGCAGAGTGTATGATGACCACATTGAAGTTAAGGTGTTCACAGGCAAAAGCTCTTTGCGGCGTATGCTGTCAAAGTGTAATAACTTGCCTATCACGACAATTAGCTCTGGTTTACCGCTGAAAGGAGAACAAAAAATGGTAAATTTTGAAGCGATTAAGAGCGAGAAAGGGCTTAGAACACTGATTAAACGGAATCTTAATAAAGAGATACATCCGGGAACTAAGCCCAGTATCGATTTTATCTACAAGATACTGGAAGATGCGTATGGAAGCGATTTGAAATACGACGTCACAGACATGCGCAATGCAGTATTGGCATTTGCAGCAAACAGCACTCATCAGGCGGATTACTGTATTAAGTTAGTCAACAAGATGCAGTTTAAATCCGCAGATCCGTCCACAGCGGTGAAAAACGATGACGCAAAGCTGGTATTCTATGACATTGAGGTTTTTCCAAACTTATTCCTTGTAAATTGGAAGATTGAGGGTGAGGGAAAGCCGGTTGTAAGAATGATTAACCCATCCCCGAGTGAGATTGAAGAACTGATGAGGTTCAGACTGGTTGGCTTCAACTGTCGGAGATATGATAATCATATTCTGTACGCAAGGTTGATGGGTTATACAAACGAACAGCTCTACAACCTTTCGCAGAAAATTATTAACGGAAGTCCGAACTGTTTCTTTGGAGAGGCGTACAACGTATCTTATACAGATGTATATGATTTCGCTTCGGCTAGTAATAAGAAGAGTCTTAAGAAATTGGAAATCGAGATGGGAAATCTCACCGATGATGATCTCAAGAAAAAAGGATTCTCAGATGAAAAAATAAGAATCATCAAGGCGGGAACACATCATCAGGAGCTTGGACTTCCATGGGATCAACCAGTTCCGGAAGAGCTTTGGATTAAGGTCGCTGAGTATTGTGATAATGATGTTATTGCTACTGAAGCGGCATTTAATTATCTTGAGGCTGACTGGACGGCGCGACAGATTCTGGCAGATTTGGCAGAGATGACCGTTAATGATACGACAAACTCTCTTACAACCAGAATTATATTTGGAAATAACAGAAAACCACAGTCGGAATTCCATTACAGAAATCTGGCAGAGCCGGTGGAATCGCTGGATAAAGAGAGTATGGATTTCCTTAAAGAAGCCTGCCCGAAGATGATGGAAGCGCCACACTACAGTTGGAAGTACAATGACAAGAATGAGGTTCCATTTGAAGCTCAGAGCATTCTTCCATATTTTCCTGGGTATGTATTTGACCATGGAAAATCTACATACCGTGGTGAGGAAGTAGGTGAAGGCGGATTTGCACAGGGCGTTCCCGGAATGTATGGAAATGTAGCACTTTTGGATATTTCTTCAATGCATCCGCATAGTGCAATCGCAGAGGTTCTGTTTGGACCGAGATTTACGAAGGCATTCCGTGATATTGTTGAAGGTCGTGTAAGCATTAAGCATGAGGCTTGGAACATTGTTAATACCATGCTGGACGGCAAGCTTACTCCGTATATTCAGAGAGTTATCGACGGTAAAATGACATCAAAAGATCTCGCTAATGCACTGAAGACGGCTATCAATTCAGTATACGGTCTTACATCTGCGTCTTTTGATAATCCGTTCCGTGATCCAAGAAACATCGATAACATCGTGGCAAAACGTGGAGCATTATTCATGATCGATCTTAAGAATGAGGTTCTGAAGCGTGGATTCCAGGTTGCTCATATTAAGACAGACTCTATTAAGATCCCGGATGCAACGCCGGAGATTATTCAGTTTGTTATGGACTTTGGCGAGAGATACGGATACACATTTGAGCACGAGGCTACGTACGATCGCATGTGCTTGGTTAATGATGCGGTATATATTGCAAAATATAAATCAGCAGAAGAATGTCAGAAGATGTATGGCTACGTCCCTGGCGACAATAAAAAGAAAGGTGGAAAATGGACGGCAACAGGTACGCAGTTCCAGATTCCATATGTATTTAAGAAGCTGTTCAGCAGAGAAGAAATCGCATTTGAAGATATGTGCGAGACCAAATCTGTGAGCAGCTCTTTATATTTAGATCTGAACGAAGGGTTACCGGATGTCAGCAAAGAAGAAAAAGAATTCAGCAAGGCAGAGAGCGACTATAAGAAAGGACTGTTATCTGACATGATGTTTGAGTCTACATGTCAAGGGCTTACACCATTGATTGAGAAAGGGCACGACTATCACTTTATTGGAAAGGTTGGTCAGTTCTGTCCAATGAAAGAAGGATATGGAGCAGGGCTTCTGATGAGAGAAAAAGACGGTCGTTATTATGCCGCAACCGGTTCTAAAGGTTATCGCTGGATGGAATCGGAGATTGTCAAAGAACTTGGCAAGGAAGAGGGTATTGATCGGTCTTATTATGACAAGCTGGTTGATGAAGCTGTAAAAACTATTTCTCAGTACGGAGACTTTGAATGGTTCGTGTCTGACGATCCGTATATTCCAGAGCTCGGTGCGAACGACGCTGATATCGATTGCGCCGTTCCATCGGAGATGCCTTGCGGAGGGGATAAATATCAGACATGCTTCGACTGCCCGCATTTCAACAATGATAAATTCCATATGGATTGTGATTTAGATTACGATATTTCAGATATTGTGATGAAACCTGCAATGAATCCACCGGAAAATTAATAAAAAAAATAAAGGAGAATTTAATTATGGCAAGAGCAAATATGGACGAGCTGATTATTGAAAATGCTCGTATTATGTTTAGAAATTTCAGAGGAGAAGAGACCAAGTACAACAGAGCTGGTAACCGTAACTTCTGTGTTGTGATCCCGGATGCAGATCAGGCGCAGAAGCTCGGTGAAGAGGGGTGGAATGTAAGAATTCTTCCACCGCGAGACGAGGATGAAGCGCCTCTTCACTATATTCAGGTAGCTGTTCGGTTCGATAACATTCCGCCGAATGTGTATATGATTACCAGAAGAGCCAAAACTAAGCTCGATGAGGAATCCGTATCTTCTCTTGATTATGCTGAAATCAGAAATGTTGATCTGGTTATTAGTCCGTCAAAGTGGGAAGTAAATGGAAAATCCGGCATTAAGGCATATCTGAGAACCATGTATGTCACAATTGAAGAGGATATGTTTGCAGAGAAATATGCGGATAAAGACGAGCTGTTACCATTCGCATAGATCATATTTTGAGGGTGTCGGTGTCAAAGCCGGCACTCTTACTTTATGAAAGGAGAAAATTATGTTTTGGAATAAGAAAAAACCGAAGTCGAAACCACAGATTAAGACTACGGTACCTAAAACATTCAAAGCAAAAGAACCGCAACCTAAGTGGCAACCAACTTTCAGTGAAACGAAAAAGAAGGATGAGAAACCACCGGAAGTAACTACGAAATCTGAACCGAAAAATGACTGGGAGGATAAATTCTTAAAATCTTTTCAGAAACTTACATACAGACATCGAGCATGGGACGTGTGGAGAGATTATATTTTACTTCACGCATGTTCCATCTCGAACGTTTTGGACAAGGAAAACTACGACCAAAGAGAGAAGCGGTATCTAAAAATTATTCATCAGTATTCGAAAGAAGAGCAAGCTATATTTCCAGAATTAGCAGCGTATACAACCATGGCATTGGATCAGAATCAGGAACAGGATTTTCTTGGAAAAATGTTTATGCGGCTGAATCTTGGAAATCGATCAACTGGTCAGTTCTTCACTCCATATCATGTGTGTGAGTTGATGGCGGAGATTACTATGGATAACGTCGAGGAGGAAGTAAAGCATAAAGGATATGTTTCTGTAAATGATCCATGCTGTGGTGCCGGAGCGACTTTAATTGCCGGCGTTCAAGCCATAAGAAAGAAATTGGAGAAGTGTGATCCACCAATGAATTATCAGAATCACGTACTGATAATAGCACAGGACATTGACGAAATAGTAGCCTTGATGTGTTATGTTCAACTTTCTTTACTTGGTGTGGCTGGTTACATAAAAGTCGGTAATTCAATAGTTGATCCTATAACCATTGGCGAGAAAACGGATAAATACTGGTTTACGCCTATGTATTTTTCGGAAGTATGGCAGATGAGAAGAACCATTCAGAATTTTAAGGATTTATGTGAAGGGAAGGAAAAATAAAAATGGCTGGGATAGAACTACGAGATTATCAGTTAGATGCTGTTAAGCGGATGAAGAATGGATGTATTCTGTGCGGTGGTGTTGGAAGTGGTAAATCTCGTACAGCATTGGCTTATTATTATGTACAAAACGAAGGTGTGCTTGGTACGGACAAATATGTTCCAATGAATGATCCACCTATGGATTTATACATCATCACCACTGCGAGAAAGCGCGATACATTGGAATGGGAAAAAGAAATGATTCCTTTTCTGTTGTCAACACATCCAGAGAGTAATTTATACATGCATACAGTAATGGTGGATTCGTGGAACAATATAACAAAGTATGTAGATGTTAAAAATACTTTCTTTATATTTGATGAACAGCGGGTCATAGGTTCTGGCGCGTGGGTAGAAGCATTCCTGAAAATTACTGAATCTAATCAATGGATACTGTTGTCAGCGACGCCAGGTGATACATGGCAGGATTATATTCCTGTATTCATCGCTAATGGGTTTTATAAAAATAGAAGTGAATTCATACGAGAACACATAGTCTACAGCCGGTTCAGCAAATTTCCAAAAGTTGACAGATATTTGAATACGGGACGATTGATACGCCTGCGGAATAAAATCCTTGTAAATATGGACTTTAAGAGAGCGACGGTATCTCACCACGAGGATATTTATGTTAAATACGATATCGAAAAGTATAAACTTGCCGGGAAAAAACGCTGGAATCCGTTCAAGAAAGAGCCAATTATCAACGCTGCGGAACTTTGTTATGTCTGGAGAAAAATTGTCAATATGGATCAATCCAGACAAATGGCATTACTTGAGATTATTGAGAAGCACCCAAAGGCAATTATATTTTATAATTTCGATTATGAACTTGATTTGTTAAAAAATATTTTTACAGGATATGAGACAGCAGAATGGAATGGATACAAACATCAACCCGTACCAACAGGAGATGCATGGGTATATTTTGTCCAGTATAATGCCGGGGCTGAGGGGTGGAACTGCATCACAACCGATACAATTATATTTTACTCTCAGAATTACTCATACAGAATCATGGAGCAGTCAGCCGGACGAATTGACAGAATGAACACACCATTCACCGATTTATATTTCTATCATTTGAAGTCCAGATCGGGCATTGACTTGGCAATCAGTAAGGCACTGAGAGATAAGAAGAAGTTCAATGAGTCTAGGTATGTCACTTCACATGAGAGGAGTCAAGCAAAGACCGCAGCGTAAAATGGTGAGGAGGAATAATGGCAGAGAATATTTACAAAATGGTCGATTTCAAAAAATATTGCAAGCCTTGCAAATACAAGGATTTGGAAGAAAAATTTGATCCGTGCAATGACTGTTTAGCAGAACCAATGAATGCTAATTCAGATAAACCTGTTTATTGGAAGGAGGCAAAAAATGGTAGATAGTATCTTAGTTAGTGTTGATTTTTCAAACAAAAACGACACTGGAGTAATGGTTGTGGGAAGAAAACGAATGAATCAGTCTATTGATATTATCAATGCTTTCGATGGAGATGAAGCTAGAGAACTTTATGAAAAACTGGTAACAAAGAAGGAGAGTACAAAATGACGAACAACTACGATAAATGCAATGGATGTCCATATTATTTTGGGGAAATTGATAACTGTATGTACGGAGAGGAAGATATTCCTAATGATATGAAGCGAAAATGTGAAGGTAAGGAGGAGTCATGAACAGAACGACAAAAATAAATATCTTGGCGTATGCTTCAGAGCCGGACAAGAACTATAAGTACGATGGCGATATCGTCGATTACAAAGGGAAAAGATATTTTGTAAGTCTGGCAGAAGAGCGCGTGGAATTTATCGGGATTATTAAGGAGGACAAGTAAAGATGAAACAGAATATTATTGCAGTAGATTTTGACGGCACTCTATGTGCAAATTTATATCCGGCTATAGGAGAGCCTAATGAAGAACTTATCGAGTATTTATTGAATAGGCAGAAAGCCGGAGATAAATTAATTCTTTGGACATGTCGTTGCGGAGATTTATTAGATCGAGCTGTTGATTGGTGTCAGCGTAAGGGACTGATATTTGATGCTGTGAACGAAAATCTTCCTAGTACCATCGAGTGGGCTGGAGGAAGTGACAGTCGAAAAATATGGGCAGACGAATACATTGATGATAAAAATGTGCTGGTTAAACAGTGCCGTAAGCAAACAGGAATTGAAAATTGGGCTAAATCTGAAATTGAGTTGGCTTGTAAAAATGAAAAACCAGACAGAAAGGACGGAGAGTGGGATTATGGTTGTGCTTGTTACGAGAGTGCATTGAAAGCCTTTGTCTCTCTGTGCGAGGACAGTCATTCTGGTTTCAGCATTGGTCTGACGAAGGCTATTCTGAATCGTCTCATCAACAACAAGCCACTTCTTCCAATCGAGGATATCGATGATGTATGGGTTGATATTTCCGATATGAGTGGTCTGAAGGGAGAAGAGCGTAATTATCAGTGCAAACGAATGAGTTCTTTATTCAAATATGTATACGCGGACGGTACAATTAAATACAGAGATGTAGATCGCTATCATGACGTCAACATTAACAATCCCGATGCACCTTATCACAGCGGACTGATTGATACTGTTATGGATGAACTGTATCCTATCACTATGCCCTACATGCCAGCCAATAGAGCATTTAAGGTTTATACTGAGGATTTTCTTGTAGATCCAAAGAACGGAGATTTTGATACTGTCGGTATAATCATGACAGTTACACCGGACTTCGATAGAGTAGAAATCAACAGATATTTCAAAGAAGCTCCGAATGGCTTTGCTGAGATCGACGAGGCAGAATACAAGGAGCGCAAAGAAGCTGCGAAAGCTCGGATGGAGGTATCCAATGGATCGAAATAGATTTATCCAATGCATGAAAAGCGGCATCGAATTGTCAGATAAAGAGCGGCGGAGAATCATAAGAAAATGTGTTGAAAGTAAGACGTGGAAATTGAATTGTACGATCGCTATGGAAGAATTTGCAGAACTTACGCAGGCAATCAGTAAACAGATTCGAGGGTATGATAATAGAATTGGACTTTTGGAAGAGATGGCAGATGCTTATATTTGCCTGGAACTCCTTAAGTCCATTTTTAATATTACACCAGAAGAGTTGCAGAAAGCTATGGATGTTAAATTACAAAGAGAAAGGAACAAACAGAGATGAGTAAAGAGATTAAAATTGCTGGAAGTATTTCATTTGGAGGGAAACGCCTCAATGTATACGGAGACCTGGATGCTCCGCTATTCAAGGCAAAAGATATTAGTCATGCTATCGGCTACAGTAGCGGTAACGAGTGGAGAATGCTTGAAATGTGTGAGGAGGATGAAAAGCTGAAACTACCTTTGGTAGTAGCAGGTCAGAGACGTTCCGTCAACTTTGTGACTGAGAATGGTCTGTACAACATCCTTGCTCAGAGCCGTATGGAAATTGCGAGATCCTGGAGACGTGTAGTTCATGACGAACTTATCAACATGCGAAAGGAAAAGGGTAGAAACATCGCTGAGCAGTTCGAAGAGTGGGATCACGCAATGGATAACATTTACTTCGATGAGGAAACTGGTCAGCTTATGCAGTCGGTCACAGTTCCTGGTGGAGATGTGATCCAGATTCCTTATGAGAAGGAAGAAGAGTAATTAAAACCGTGGGCTATGCTGAACACAGGAGCATAATAATCCAGATTGGTGGGGATCTGGATATTTTGAAAGGAGAACTGAAAAATGATAGAACTGAATGTTAAAGAATACTGCAAAAATTGTACAGAATTTGAACCCGAAACTCAAACGAATGTACAACATGCATGCTTCAACGATTTTATGTGTGGTCCGGAAGTAATAGTTTCTGCAAATACGTCTGTTACCTGTAAACATGCGCAACGATGTGAGTGTATACGAGAATTTATTGAAAAAGAAATGAAAAAGGAGCAGGAAAAACATGATTAAATTAGAGCATGTAGTTCTGGCAAGTCCAGAGCAGATGGAATTTATAATCGAAGGTATGCGTAATCCAATGAATAGCTGGGAGAAGAGTGACAGCATTGGTATGTTATATGGTGAAACAGAATGCCATGAAAGGTGTGTGTTCAAAGGTTTAGATCAATGTAACGAATGCCTTAAAACATCAATGTTTGGTGCTATTTTGGGCAAAAAGATCGCGCTCTAATGCAGTGCTTAGCCAGTGCTGATACAGATCATAGAAATTTCATGAGAATGATGCCGGTTTATGTTAGAATTACAGCCCCTTTATATTGGTGGGAGGAGTTCGATACTTGCAAGGTTGGAACCGTCGCTAACAGCTGTAATACTATGCTTAAAATTCAAGCTAAAGAGTTTACGATGGATGATTTCAGTCGTGAACATCTCGATATCCGCACCAAAGCACTACTGGAAGAAATAATAAAGGCATTAAATGATTATCGAAAATTATATATCGGATACAATCCGGACGATTTCGAGATTAAAGGGTGTCCGAGTAAGAAAGATATTTGGTGGCAGATGATTCAGCTTCTTCCGAGCAGCTATAACCAGACACGTAATGTCATGATGAATTATGAAGTTCTAGCAAATATCTATAAGTCTCGTAAATATCATAAGCTGGATGAATGGCGAGAATTCTGTAAGTGGATTGAAACTCTTCCATATTCGGAATTAATTACTGGAGGTACTAATGAAAAAATGGCGTAAATATATTTTATACATCTTAATTGTCACGATATGTGGTTCCATACTGTCTTTTATTAGCAACGAGAGTGTATTGATTTGTGACATTTACGTAATGATGGGTATTTTATTATTTGAAAAAATGGAGGATTAAATTTATGCATTTTACAGTTATTCAGATTATTATCATGTTTCTTATCGGCTATGTATGCCTGTATGCGCTGGTCGATCGGGTTATGAAGTGTATTGAGCACTGTGCTACAGCCAAAGCATACGGACAGTTCAGAGAAGCCGGAGTAATGACCAAAATGGATGAGTTAGGAGCTGCTATCGAAAAGTCGTATAAGGAGAAATGAGATGGTAAGACGAGATTTAATTAAAAACAAGATATACGGAATCATATTCATTATACTTGGAGCGTTGACAGTCCCGATTGAATGGGACGCAACGTTCTTTTTATTTACCTTAATTTTAGGTATTTTACTGTTTATATCGAGAGAAAATTGCATTATGCAATAAGGATGTGTCGGTATGTATCAGGCTGAAATAAGAAGGGCATGGAAGCACAAGTAGAAATCTAAAAACGTTATATACAAACTGACAAAAGCAAATTTAATAGTTATGAATGAGGAGGTAGAGATGACAGCTAAGGACGACAGAAAAAATGCAGAGGGTTACAACGACCCGACAGCATATAATGCGATTAAGAATGTGGAACAGGAACTGGATAAAGATGAGGCAAGATTTCATCAGTTACTGAATACTCTGTTTTCGATTTGTGAATTAGCAGATTTTCATATTGAAGAACGAGTTGTACTTAAAGACAAGAGAACTGGAAAGGTTTGGAGGTAGGTGTGATGAAACTCTGCAAAGTAAAACCAGATATTTCAACCTGTTCCGCTTGTATAGCTACTCAAGAAATGTTCAACGTGGTTGACGATTGCGGTAAATGTAAATTAAATACTGATACTTACGAATTATTGCAGGTCGGAACTGGATTTTGGAGCGGTGACTATGCAATGGTTCAAAAGGACGGCAAAATTACCAAAGTATCATTAAACCGTGTTTATGATGTAAAGGAGAATTCATGATGACTATAGAAGAATTTAAGAAAGCATGTGAAACATTGATAGAGGTGTGGAACAAAGTTTTGGAGACGATGAAGAAACTGGCTAAAGCTTTGAGTAATTTCTTCGGACGAATGTATGGTTCTGATGAAGAAACTCACAAAATTCGCACCGGTCGGAAGCATAAATCTGTAAAGCGTGTGCTGGATTCTAAGATGTCTATGTACAATTATAAACCTGTTATGAAGCGTAATTTACCCTACCAGAGACGAAATTTCTGACCGATTTCAGCTAATCTAGGTTAAAAATCTTTGTAGTAACAGGTCATTTTTCTGCCCACTTTTGGGTTTTAGGATTTGACCAAAGCCCGGATATTTTTGACCAGAACTGAAAAATCGGTGTTAATTTGGAGAAAATTTATGAATTTTGGTCAATTTTCTGGTCATTTGCCCGGTTTTGCCCACTTTCAAAAACCAGGATTTGACCCGTAAAAACCCAGTATTTATGCGGGTTTGCGGGCTTTTTGCCCACTTTCCCACTTTTAATACTAAACTATTATGATAGAAAGTTTAAAAATATATAGTAATAGGCGAATAAAAGTGGGTTTTTGACCAGAAGCAAGAAAGAGGTGATTTTATGACAGATGACAAGAAAATAGTCGAGGATTGGTTGTACGAACATTTTCCGTATCACTTGCAAGTGAATAAAGATATTCCGAAAGATGCGTATGTGATGATTAAGAGCGAAATGTTCATGTCACAAGGATGGTTATGGGTTGATAATCCACCATATCAATCTTTTGAGGATGTAATGTTCGGTTATACCATTCCTAGGGATTTTTATTCAGGTGCCGGAGCTCCGTATTGTGGATATCCAGTTGGGGCATTGTATCCAATGACAGGAGGTGCACCGTGAATGTAAAACATAAAGTAACATGGAAAGATATTTTTAATAATTTCAAATCGGTATATCCGCGGTTATCCAAAACAGCTCAAGATTATCGTCCGTACAATTATATGAGCATTGTCATATATTTGGAGGATGGAACCAAGATTATTTACGATGATGTGGCAAAGCGTGCTAAGATGCTTGCGGCATAGGATCTTGCTACAGAATCCACTTTCCATTTGGTGTGCTTCATGCTATACTATAAGAGCCACACAATCTAATAGTCAAAATCGCGTTCAAGGGAATAACTTTGGTAAAAAGTGTATTCTCTTTTACTCGTACCCTTGAATGGCGAAGAGATTGTGTGGCAACAATAAGAGATGCTCTTTTTCGGTGCGTCTCTCAAATTGGGGCGCACTTTTTATTTGCGTCTGAAGAATCCTTACGAAGAAGAGAGGGCTATGATGAAAACGTTTGATGTTGTTGGTTGTGAAAAAATCACAGATATTTCGCAAAAGCAAGAGTATAAAAAGCTTATTCTTACGGATGAACAGAAAATACAAATTAGTGGATTGGTGCAACAATTTCCAACACTCTTAGCAACGGAGAAACTAAGTGATGCATATATTGTTCATTTTCCAAATGGGGTAGATGGCCATTTAATGAATTATGCTAAGGGTGGAGTCGGAACACCGATTCAAGATAGCACAGGAAATATCATCGCTCATGCTTCTTTAGAAAAGACCGGTGCCGGACAGATTGCAATAGTACAAGGATTTGCTGTAATGTCAATTATTACCAGTCAGTATTTTTTGACTGAGATTAGTCATCAGTTAAAAGTATTAAGCAAAAGTATTGATAAAATTCTTGAATTCCTTTATGGAGATAAGAAGGCTGAGTTAATTGCAGAAGTTAGTTTTACAAAATATGCTTATGAAAATTACGCTTCTATAATGTCATGTAATGAGCAAAGGATTGCGACCATCAGTAGTCTTCAAGCTGCTAGAAAAGTTGCAATGAAGGATATTGAATTTTATATGTCTGATTTAAATGATGCGGTTAGTGAAACAAGCGATTTACAGGAATGCGTTGATAAGGCTTTTAGAATTAAAAGTTGCTTAGAACTTTCCATGCAGTTACATGTTATGAGTAATTTGCTAGAGATTTATTATTCGCAGAATTTTGAGAATACACACATTCAATGGATTGAAAACAATGTTGTTGAATATTTGATGAAATGCGAAAAACGAATGCTTAGTGGATTTAGTAAATTGAGCGCAAGCATTCATGATTTTAAAAATGGACCATTGAAAAAAATAGATAAAATTGCGTTGGGAGATATGGTGAATGAAGTTATAGATTCTTTCGGAAGTGGTAGAGAATCAGATATACATAAACAATTTCTTTCAGCATTACATTCAATGGGTAAAGATATGAAATGTTATATCGATAAAGATGCGAATGTATATTTAAAAGCATCTTGATAATAAATGATTCGGTTGTTTTGAGCAGAGATACTTTAAGCGGTGTCTCTGTTTTTTTTTTTTTTTATTGCTTTTTTTGCGCGCGAAAAAAACATTCCCTTTTATGAAGAGAGAGGATAAAATAGCCATTTTCTTTTAGTATTTAATAAAATCAATCCTCTAAATATTGTAAAAATCAAAAAGGATGGAAATTCAAAATGAATAACGAATTGTATCACCATGGCGTTAAAGGAATGAAATGGGGAGTTCGCCGTTCCCCGGAGCAACTTAGCCACAAACCTCAAGCACAAAATGGAACGGACACGTCTACTTATCGTTCTCAAAAAAAAAACAATTTTTTCAGAAGATTAAAAATGGTATAAAAAATCTTCGTATTGACGATCCAGATGTTGTGGCATTATCAGCATATGGTTTTTACATGCATACAGCAGCAAATACTAAGGACCCATTAGTACGTGCATACTATACAACTCTGGCAATTGACCAACTTAACGAATATTTAGAGGATTGATTAAATTGAAGGGAGGCTCCACTTATGTTGGAAAACAGGTTCCAAGCAAATTTGATCAAGGAACTGAAAGAAAGATTTCCGGGTTGTATCGTGATGAAAAACGACCCGACCTACATTCAGGGAATTCCAGATTTGCTGGTTCTTCACAAAGACAAATGGGCTTCCTTAGAATGTAAAAAAAGCGCTGGCGCAAAGAAGCAGCCGAATCAAGAATATTATGTGGACCGTATGAATCGGATGTCATTTTCAAGATTTATATGTCCAGAAAATAAAGAGGAGGTACTGAATGAACTTCAACAATCATTCGAACCTTGACGGACTACATGCGCCTTTTAGTGCCAGTAGACCATATTGGTTGGGAAAAACATTTGAAGAGAACAAGAATGCATTCGTGACAGCATGGATACCTACAGTTGGAACAGTGTCCCATGCATTTGCGCAGGCAATGATAAACAGGAGAATTAAGCTTAGTAAAAGCGATATGAAGATGTATAAGTTTTATTTATTGGAGAATAAAACCCAATGTATTCCTTATTTCATTGTCGATAATCTGAATTTACAAAATCTTTTTTCGAATTTGTTACCCTATATTAACGATGCTATTGGATATAGAATGACGCCGGAACAGATTTTATATTATTCAGATAGATGGTTTGGAACGGCTGATTCTATCGCATTTGATAAAAATATGCTCAGAATACATGACTTAAAGACCGGACGTAGATCAGCAAAGATGGAGCAGCTTCTGGTGTATGCCGCATTGTTTTGTCTGGAATATAACATTAAGCCGGGAGCAATAGACATGGAACTCAGACTATATCAGAATGAAGATGTGCTATATCATAATCCAACAGCCGAAGATATTTTACCGATTATGGATCAGATAAGGACACAGGATAAATTGTTCGAAAAAATGATATACGAGGAGGGATAAGCTGTGAATGCTATTGTAGAAGATATTTTAATGCATTATGGTATGCCGAGGCGTTCTGGGCGTTATCCTTATGGCTCTGGAGAAAATCCGTATCAGCATAGTGGCGATTTTCTTAGTCGTGTTCAGGAATTAAAAAAATCTGGAATGAGCGAAACCGACATTGCTAAGAATATGGGATTGACTACTACACAGCTCCGAACTCAGATGAGCCTCGCTAAAGATGAGCGTCGTGCGCTCCAGGTGGCAACTGCAAAAGGTCTTCGGGAGAAGGGTTACAGTTTAAATGAAATTGCCGATAAGATGGGGTTTGCTAATGACTCATCTGTCCGCTCTTTATTGAATGAGACTTCTGAAAACAGAATGAATCAGGCTAAAGCCACTGCTGATGTTCTGAGAAAGCTCATTGAAGAAAAAGGAATGATCGATGTCGGAACCGGCGTTGAAAGAGAACTTGGCGTATCAAAAGAAAAACTTAACCAGGCTCTTTATATGTTGGAACTGGAAGGCTATCCGATTTATGGAGGCGGTGTTCCGCAGGTTACCAATCCCGGAAAGCAGACCAATATTAAGGTCATTTGTCCACCAGGTACTGAGCATAAAGATATTTATGATTTTGAGAATGTCCATTCTGTAAGGGACTACATCTCCTACGACAATGGTGAATCCTTTAGAAAATCTTTTGAATATCCAGCCAGTATGGATTCAAAGCGCTTACAGATTCGCTATGCTGATCAGGGTGGAGTTGATAAAGATGGCGTAATCGAACTTCGTAGAGGTGTAAAAGACCTGTCTTTAGGTGATTCTCACTATGCACAGGTTCGTATTATGGTAGACGGAACCCATTATCTTAAAGGTATGGCTGTTTACTCTGATAATATGCCGGATGGTGTTGATGTGATTTTCAACACTAATAAAAAATCTGGTACCCCGACCAAAGATGTTCTTAAGAAGATTAAGGATGACCCAGATAATCCGTTTGGTTCCTTGATTAAGGAGCATGGTGGTCAGAGTTATTATGATGATCCAAAGGGGAAGTATACTGATCCCGTTACTGGAAAGAAACAGTCTCTTTCTCTTATCAATAAGAGAGCAGAAGAGGGTGACTGGGGAGAATGGAGTAAGGCTCTTCCATCACAGTTTCTTTCTAAGCAGAGTTTGACACTTATCAAAAAACAGCTAGGTTTGGCGAAAGCTGATAAGCAGGCTGAATATGACGAAATCTGTTCACTGACAAATCCTACCGTGAAGAAGGCTCTTTTGAAATCATTTGCTGATGATTGCGATGCAGCAGCTGTGCATTTGCAGGCGGCAGCGTTACCTCGTCAGAAGTATCAGGTAATTCTTCCATTAACATCAATCAAAGATAATGAGGTGTATGCTCCAAACTACAAAGATGGAGAAACGATTGCTTTAATCCGATACCCGCATGGTGGAACTTTTGAGATTCCTATTCTGAAGGTTAACAATAAGCTGGCTGAAGGAAAGAGTGTTCTCGGGAACACACCGGCAGATGCAATCGGTATCAATAAGAAGAATGCCGATCGTTTATCAGGAGCGGACTTTGATGGTGATACCGTAATGACAATTCCTTGTAATTCTACAAAGAGTAAGGTGAAGATTACTTCCACTTCTCCATTGAAAGGTTTGGAAGGTTTCGATACCAAGGATGCTTATGGCGGAACAGTTAAGAAGGATGCTGATGGTGTAGATCATTATTATCGTAATGGTAAAGAGTATAAGGTTATGAGAAATACTCAGACAGAAATGGGTAAAGTATCGAATCTGATCACTGATATGACTTTGAAGGGAGCCACACAGGATGAATTAGCGAGAGCAGTTCGTCACAGTATGGTTGTAATCGATGCCGAGAAACACAAACTGGATTATAAGCAGAGCGAAATCGATAACGGTATTGCTTCTCTTAAGAAGAAGTATCAGGGAAATGTGGATTCAGAAGGTCGCTACCATGAAGGCGCATCTACCCTTATTTCAAGAGCGAAGTCTGAGATACAGGTTCTTAAAAGAAAAGGCTCCCCAACAATCAATGAGGATGGATCTCTGTCATACAAGTCTGTTAAAGAAGAGTATGTTGATAAGAATGGAAAAATTCAGGTGAGAACTCAGAAGAGTACGAAGATGGCTGAAACAAAAGATGCCCGTACACTTTCTTCTGGTACCCCACAGGAAGAAGCTTATGCTGACTATGCAAATTATATGAAGTCTTTAGCTAACCAGGCTCGTAGAGAGATGTTGAGTACAGGTAAAATCGCTTACTCTGCTTCTGCTAAAGCGACTTATTCTGAAGAAGTAAAGTCTTTAAATGCTAAGCTGGATTTGGCTTTAGCGAATGCTCCTAGAGAGAGACAGGCTCAGACTATGGCGAACGCTACAGTTGCAGCTAAGAGAAAAGACAATCCAGATATGACAAAAGCGGAGATTAAAAAGGCAAGCCAGCAGGCTCTGGCACAGGCAAGAAGTTCTGTAGGAGCGAAGAGATCTAACATCGAAATTACGGATAAAGAATGGGAAGCTATTCAAGCCGGTGCAATTTCTGAGAATAAGCTTACGCAAATTCTGAACAACACAAATACAGATACTATTCGTCAGAGAGCAACCCCTCGTGCAAGCACTACTCTGAGCACAGCTAAACAGAATCGTATTACTGCACTAAGTGCATCTGGTTATAGCACATCAGAGATTGCAGAAGCTCTTGGTGTTTCGTCATCTACAGTTTCTAAGTATTTGAATGGAAAGGAGTGAACTAAGTAAGATGAGATATGCACTTACGACATTTGACAATCCATATGATCCATTTGAACAGTTCACTCAATGGTTCATGTTCGATGAGGAAAAAGGTTATCATACAACGGCTTACCTTGGTCGAATTGCTCGAACATCGGATCAGTTGTCGGATGAAGAGAACAACAAGGAAGTAGAGCGAGCTATTGATGAGATAATCCGTTATGATTTCCGGAACATCTATCAAAAAGTTACAAATAAAAGTGATTTCATCGGCATATCAAAAGCCGAAACTGCCAGTATATGACTAAAAGGGTATAGGGGGGTGTCTAAAAAACATACCCCCACCCATATCGCGGCGGTCTTTAAAATTTCCCCGGAGGGTATTTTTAGGGAGCCTTTTTAGTTGTTCCAGTGTTTACAAGGATCTATAACTCATGATATTTGACAACGGTTTCTGTGGGATCGACTCAAAGTTAGTTCTCCTTTCGTTGAGTAGCATTGTCTTGATTTGTAGGTCCTTTTAAATACTGGAAAAGTATGTGGAAACTATCACAGAAGTAACGAACAAGTAAATAGAAGGAGGTGTCAACTTTGAGAAAAGCAAAACAATCTGATTCTTCTAGGCTGATGCGTCCTGCATTAACGCCAGAAGCGAGAGAGAATCAGCTTATTTCATTGGCGGTTGACTTGTCTGAAAAGCAGTTACGAGCTGGAACTGCCTCATCTCAGGTGATTACTCACTATTTGAAGCTCGGTTCGACGAAAGAAAGAATCGAAAAAGAGATTTTGGAAAAACAGAAGGAACTGATAGAGGCGAAGACCCAGAATCTAAAATCTATTGAAAATTCTGAGAAGCTGTATGCGGATGCATTAAAAGCATTTCGTGGTTATAGCGGTCATGGAGATGAGATGGATGATACTTAGATGTTATTCAGAACTCTTACAGCTTCCAACTTTTAAGGAACGATATGAGTATCTTCGTTTGGATGGAGTAGTTGGCGAAGAGACATTCGGATTTGATAGATACCTTAATCAGATATTTTATAATTCTCAAGAATGGAAGGACATTCGGAGAAAAATTATTATTCGTGATAATGGATGCGATCTTGGATTGGATGGTTACGAGATTCGTGGAAAGATTCTTATTCATCATATGAACCCAATAAGGCAGCAGGACATACTGTTGCGGACTGATTTGGTTCTGAATCCAGAGTATCTAATTGCAACAACTTTATCGACCCACAATGCTATACATTATGGAGATGAGAAACTACTTTTAACAGTTCCAAATGAACGACGAAAAAATGATACATGCCCATGGAGGCATTAGGAGGAAAATTATGGAAGAAAACAAGAAGCCACTTATGGGTGTTGTGGTAAATTGTATGAATTTAAACATTCGCAAAGACCCGACGCAGACATCCAGATCATTAGGAATCATCGGTTCGGATACAGCTGTGAAGATATGCGACGATGAGTCTGTTTCCGGTTTTTATAAAGTAATGACTGGGGACGGTATCAGCGGGTATTGTATGAGCGAGTTTATAAAACTCTGCTAGATGGAGGTGCAATCATGAATACTACAGATAGCGTACTGACATCCATCAAGAAATTACTCGGAATTGCAGAGGAGTATGAACATTTCGATGCGGATTTGATCATGCACATCAATTCTGTGTTCTCAATTCTTACACAGCTTGGTGTCGGTCCACCAAAAGGTTTCATGATCGAGGATAAGAATGCAACATGGAAAGATTTCATTTCTGATGAATCCAAATACATGCTTGTTAAATCTTATATGCATTTGAAGGTCAAACTTCTTTTCGATCCGCCGCTTAGTTCCGCAGTGCTGGAGTGTTATAAAACACAAATTAACGAGTATGAATTTCGTTTAAATGTTGCTGCGGAAAACGATGACGCCGATCCGGATGAGCCTGAGCATTATTCTGGATCATATGAAGTTACACCAAAGGCGCATCAGACTCAGACTTTGGATACGTCTGGAAAGGTGCTTAGTGAAGACCTTGTGATTCATGAAGTTCCGTATTACCATACATCCAATTCTAGTGGGGGTGTTACCAGTTACATCGCAAAGGAGGGAGATTCAAAATGAATAACACCTATTTAGCACACCATGGAATTAAAGGCATGAAATGGGGTGTTCGCCGGTACGAGAATTACGACGGAACTCTAACAGCTGCTGGTCAAAAACGATACTACGAGGAATCAGATAAAAACATTAAGCGGAATAGAGATGGATCTTCGACGTTCCCTTCGGGATTTAAATTTAATCGCGTAGGTAAGGCAACCTTGGACGTAAACCAATCTGGCGGATTATATGTTAGCTATGGTAAAGCAGATGCTGCTCGATATATTAAAAATCTTGGACCAACTCCGTTTTCCAAATTGTTAGGTGTTGCCGGAGAAACAGTTCAGCACATATCGGTTAAAGATGCATTGAAAGTGCCATCTAACGAACAGACCGCAAAGGAAACTGCAAAATTATTATTATCAAATGAGAAGTTATTGCAGAGTTTTAACGATTCGTTTTATTCGTTGGCGACCACCGGAGATGTTGATAAATCTATTTCAAAGGAAGAATTAAAAAGAGCATTCGAATCGCCAGAAAGTAAAGAGGCTCAAAAAATATCATATGGAGTCAGTTCATTTCTTGGGGATAGTAAATATGCCAATGAGTCTAAACTGGTTTATGAACATTTTAGAAACAAAGGTTATGATGCGATTCCGGATGTCCATGATCAATTAAGTGGAACATCTAATACAGCAATGATTATCATAAATCCCCATAAAGTCGAAATAACGTCAACGACTGCTATTTCGAAAGATGTTATGAAATCAGCAAAGACATATGTTAAAACTCTCGAAAAACTAAAAGTAAGCGATCTTATTAAAGACTAAGGAGTCAAAATGAATGATAATTATTTAACACATCACGGCGTAAAAGGCATGAAATGGGGCGTTCGTCGTTATCAGAATTCCAATGGATCGTTGACACCAGCCGGAAGAAAAAGGTATGACAGAGATATAGCAGATAACCTTGGAAAAAAGAAGGATAACAGAATCGACACAAGTAAACCAGATCCGCATAGATGGGTACGTGAGGATTTGGAGCGAAAAAGAAGACTTGTTGATACCGGCTCTTCCATGGTTAAGCAATTACAGAATCTTGAAAAAGAAACTCATCCGAAAGCAACAAGAAAAACTATGGATTTATCCAAGATGAGTGATAAAGAACTTCGGGACAGAATCAATCGGGAATTACTGGAGCAGCAGTATAATAAATTGTTTTCAGAAATCGAACAACCAACGATTTCAAAAGGGAGACAAATTGTCAGCAACGTTTTATCTGTTTCTGGATCTGCGCTTGCTGTTACTGGTTCGGCATTAGCTATCGCATTAAGCATTAAAGAACTTAGAGGTAAATAGAACGGTGGTAAGAGAATGAGTAATAATACATATTTAGAACATCATGGAATTAAAGGTATGAGCATGGATTTATTGCTGGAAAAACTGATGATTATGGATTGACCAGTATGAAACGAAGAATCAATTAAAGAGAGGAATGAAATAATGGCGTTATCGAACACTGCCGTCCCGAAATACTACGGCATGTTTCGTGATGCCGTAATTCGTGGCGAAATTCCGGTATGCCGAGAAATCGAGATGGAGATGAACCGAATCGATGATCTCATTGCGAATCCTGGAATTTATTACGATGATCAAGCAGTAGAGGGTTTTATCAGCTATTGCGAGAATGAGCTTACTTTAACTGACGGTTCAGATTTGAAACTGCTTGATACATTCAAAGTTTGGGCTGAACAGATTTTCGGTTGGTACTATTTTGTTGAGCGAAGTGTATACGAACCTTATGAGGATGGCCATGGCGGACATTACGTTACCAAGTCTATCCGAAAAAGATTGGTTAATAAGCAATATCTCATAGTAGCCAGAGGTGCTGCAAAGTCAATGTATGGCTCATGCTTGCAGAATTTCTTCTTGAATGTTGACGTCACAACGACACATCAGATAACTACAGCCCCGACAATGAAGCAGGCGGAAGAGGTGTTGTCACCTATTCGAACCGCTATTACCAGATCAAGGGGACCTTTCTATAAGTTCCTTACTGAAGGATCGTTGCAAAATACGACCGGATCAAAGGCGAATCGAATGAAATTGGCATCCACTAAGAAAGGAATTGAAAACTTTCTCACTGGATCGCTTCTCGAAATTCGTCCAATGAGAATCGATAAACTTCAGGGACTTCAGCTGAAGGTTGCTACAGTTGACGAGTGGCTTTCTGGCGACATTCGAGAAGATGTAATTGGAGCAATCGAACAGGGCGCATCTAAAGTCAATGATTATCTAATCGTTGCAATCAGTTCGGAAGGTACTGTCCGTAACGGTGCCGGCGATACAATCAAAATGGAATTGATGGACATTCTAAAAGGGGATTATGCCAATCCACATGTATCAATCTGGTGGTATAAGCTGGATTCTATTGACGAAGTTGCTGATCCAGATAAATGGTTGAAAGCAAATCCGAACCTTGGAAAGACTGTTTCTTATGAAACCTACCAGCTGGATGTTGAGAGAGCAGAAAAGGCTCCGGCAGCTAGAAACGATATTTTGGCTAAGCGCTTCGGACTTCCTATGGAGGGATACACATATTACTTTACATATGAAGAAACTCTCCCACATCGCCATCGAGATTATTGGCAGATGCCATGTTCTTTGGGAGCTGATCTATCACAAGGCGACGATTTCTGTGCATTCACATTTCTATTCCCATTGTCGAACGGATCGTTCGGTGTCAAAACCAGAAACTACATTTCCTCATCGACTCTTATGAAACTCCCAGCAGCAATGAGAATCAAATACGATCAGTTTATGAAAGAGGGAAGTCTCATTGTGTTAGAAGGGACAGTTCTTAACATGATGGACGTATACGAGGATTTGGATAATCACATTATTGAATGCGGTTATGATGTACGGTGCTTTGGCTACGATCCATACAATGCAAAGGAATTTGTTGAACGTTGGGCGAGTGAAAATGGACCATTTGGAATTGAAAAAGTTATCCAAGGTGCGAAAACAGAATCAGTCCCACTTGGCGAATTGAAGAAGCTTTCAGAAGAACGAATGCTTTTATTTGATGAAGATCTGATGACATTTGCCATGGGAAACTGTATTACTCTTGAGGATACCAACGGAAACCGTAAATTGTTGAAAAAGCGTTATGAGCAAAAAATAGATGCGGTTGCAGCAATGATGGATGCATACATTGCGTTCAAGGCAAATCGAGAAGCATTTGAGTAGGAGGTGCACATGAAAGTTAAATGGAAAGGTGAAACTGAACCTTTAGTGTTAACGAAGGATAAAATTTATGATGTTGTTTCTGTAGAAAAAGGTTGGTATCGCATAGTTGACGATAGTGGTGAGGATTATCTTTATCCACCAGATAAATTTGAAATTGTAGAGAAAAATTAAGAACCTGTTATTGGTTTTTTTTTTTTTGCCTATTTTTAGGAGGTGAGAATTCAAAATGGACTTATCATTAAGTTTCAGGTTTAAAAATGCCTGGAATGCTTTTCGTAATAGAGCCCCTACCATGATGATGTCACAGAATATCGGTTCTGGTTATTCGTATCGTCCTGATCGTTTTCGACTTACCAGAGGGAACGAAAGATCGATAGTCACATCCGTATACAATAGAATCGCTTTAGACGTAGCCGCCATCAACATTCAGCATGTTCAGTTGGATGATGAAGGGCGGTTTTTAAATATCATAAAAAGCAGTTTGAATGAATGCTTGTCATTGGAAGCCAATCTCGATCAGACTGGAAGAGCGTTCATTCAAGATGTTGTTATGTCCATGATGGACGAGGGGTGTGTGGCAGTTGTTCCAGTAGATACGGACGACGATCCAGATGACACAAAAGGATATCAGGTTCTTTCGATGCGAGTTGGTCGAATTCGTGACTGGTATCCTCGTCACGTCCGTGTTGAAGTATACAACGAAAATACTGGGCGAAAACAAGAAATTGTTGTTCCGAAAGATACGGTTGCTATCGTGGAAAATCCACTTTATGCGGTAATTAACGAACCGAATTCGACGATGCAGAGGCTTATTCGAAAATTGAATTTGCTAGATGCTGTCGATGAACAGAGCAGCTCCGGCAAGTTGGATTTGATTATTCAGCTACCTTATGTAATTAAATCAGAGGCAAGACGTCAGCAGGCTGAGCAGCGGCGTAAAGATATTGAGCAACAGTTGTCTGGTTCTAAGTATGGTATAGCCTATACCGATGGAACTGAGAAAATCACGCAGTTGAATCGTTCTTTGGAAAACAATCTAATGAAGCAGATTGAATACTTAACGAGTATGCTATACAGCCAGTTAGGAATCACTCAGAGCATCTTGGATGGTACCGCAGACGAGAAGACTATGCTGAATTATTATAATCGGACAATCGAGCCCATTATTTCTGCAATCGTGGATGAAATGAAACGAAAATTCTTGACGAAAACAGCTAGGTCTCAGAATAAGTCGATCATGTTCTTCAGAGATCCATTTAAGCTTGTGCCGGTAGCCGATCTTGCTGAGATTGCTGATAAATTTACAAGAAATGAAATCGCCACATCGAATGAAGTACGACAGGTAATTGGATGGAAGCCGTCTAATGATCCCAAGGCTGATGAATTGAGAAACAGTAATTTAAGTGAGCCTAATGCTGGTGGCGGTTCGGTAATGGATGCAACAAACAGCAATCAAACAGATTCTAGCAGCACCAGTGATTACGATGCTCTGGTTAATGAAGTTCTTGACAGTATTTCTGCACAGATTGATGACATCATCGGCAATTATACGTCCGGAGATGGCGAGGAGGGAGATGATTCTTAATGGATGAACCTAAAATAGCGGTTCTTAGACATTATGCATCGCCCTACTACGATCCTCAGAAAGCGCATGAATATTATATGCGTACAAGGGAGTTGAAGGGGCGTTCTACCACTTCGTTGAATGACGAGGGAAAGAAGATTTGGTCTTATACAAAAAATAATATCAAATCTGAAAAGGCTGTAAAAGTCAAAGACGAGCAGGAAAAGCGAGATCAGAAGATTACGGAACTTCGTGAAAAAGCAGAAGCTACGAAGGAACAAATATCTTCTCGCTTAAAAGAACTGAATGAGGCTTTAACCCAAAACGCTTCTAATAGGAAGAAGAGTATCGATACCGATAAAGATTCTGATTTTGAAGAAATTGAAAAGGAGTCGTCTAGCGAAAAGGAACGGATCGATAATAAAACGAAAGCAGAAATCGAGCGTTTGATGGCGATAGAAATTCCATCGGGATTATCTAAAACAGAGAGAGCCAAACGAGTTGCGGAAAGAATCGCAAAGATTGCTAAGCTCAGAAATGATGCTAAAGCAGACAAAACAAAAATCAGTAGCGATGCAAAAACGGACAAAGCCAGTGTTCGAACAGATGCGACTAATCAAAAGGCGAAGGTGTCATCCGATACCAAGGAAGAAAAAGCTGAGAATCAGGCTAATGCCAAAAGCGAAAGAGTAAAAGTTAGCGCCGAGCTTAAAGCAGCAGTTAAGTCCGTTAGAGAAGCTTACAAAGCAGCAAAAGCCGATCTTGACTCCGTATATGAACAGACGTATCAGAACGAATTCGATAAGATTCAGTCAGAGTATAAGAAAGTCAATCAATCATCGAAAAAATCTTCAAGTTCGTCAAAGAAGACGTCGCATCCGTTATCGTACTATATCAGAAAATAGAGGAGGAAAATCAAAATGAAGTATGACTTTGGTGGCTGGGCCACTAGAAACGATCTTCAGTGTGCCGATGGAAGAGTCATTAAAAAGGACGCTTTCAAAGGGCAGAACGGGCAGACAGTCCCGTTAGTATGGATGCATAATCATGCCGATCCAGCGAACGTGCTTGGATTAGCTCATCTCGAAAATAGAGATGAAGGAGTTTATGCGTTTTGTGAATTTAATGATACAGAATCAGGAAAGAATTCACGGGAACTTGTAAAACATGGCGACGTACGGTCTCTTTCTATCTTTGCTAATCAGCTTAAACAGGCTGGTCACGATGTTGTTCATGGCATTATTAGAGAGGTAAGTCTGGTGTTAGCTGGTTCTAATCCTGGAGCATTCATTGATGATGTGGTAATGCACGGGGATGGAGAAACGGGTATTATCCTTGGCTATGATGAAATAATCATGGGGCAACTGGAGCATTCGGCAGATGAACCGGATACTAAAAAGGAGGAAGAAAAGGCAGATCCGAAAGACTCTAAAAAAGAGAATTCGGAGAAAACAGTCGCAGATGTTGTTAATTCCATGACCGAAGAACAGAAAACCGTATTATATGCAATGGTTGGTCAGGTTATGGAAGATGCAGATAAAGAAGATGATGAATCTAAAGGAGGGGATGACAATATGAAACACAATGTTTTTGACAATGACAAACGTGATGATAAGAATTTTCTGTCTCACGCAGCACAGAAAGAAATTTTAGACTTAGCTAAGTCCAGCGGAGTCGGATCTTTAAAAGTTGCTATGGGAATCTACATGGATGAACATAGCTTACAGCATGACGGAATTAGCGGTTTTGTACAGTCTGGCACAGGCGATGTTACAACGCTGTTTCCTGAATATGTTGAAGCACATCCGGGGCGTACACCCGAACTCATCACAAACGATATGGGATGGGTTGATGCTATTATGGCGAAGACGCAGAAGATTCCGAATGGTCGCGTTCGTACTTCCCATGTAGATATTCGGAACATCGATTCCCTGTCTGCAAAGGGATATAAGAAGGGTAACAAGAAGACGATTACCGGAAACTATGATCTGGTAAGACGTACCACTGATCCTCAGACCGTGTATGTTACTTCCGAACTCCATCGCGATGATGTAATAGATATCGAGGACTTTGATTACGTACAGTTCCAGTATGAAATCGATCAGATTTCTCTGAAGGAAACTTTGGCTGTTGCGACTATGATCGGCGATAGCCGGGAGAACAGTGACCCGGAGAAGATTTTCCCTGAGCACATTCGCCCAATTTGGACCGATGATGAACTGTACACCATCCATAAAGATATCGATTTCGATGCAATGGCTAAAGAACTTCAGGGTAACAACACTGGAGATTATTTCGGAGAGAGCTTCATTTACGCAGAGGCCATGATCACAACACTGCGTAAGGCTCGTAAGGATTTCCGCGGTACCGGTAAGCCTGATCTGTATATCACAACAGACATGCACAATACCATGATTCTTGCAAGAGATCGTAACGGTCGTCGTATCTATGAGACGGATACTGAACTTGCAGCAGCACTTGGCGTTGATAAGATCTATGAAGTTACTCAGTTTGAGGACAAGATTCGTACCGACTCTACTGGTAAAAAGCATAAGCTTCACGCCATTTGCGTAAACATGGCTAATTATGGATATGGCGCATCCAAAGGTGGCGATGTAACTCATTTCACTGATTTCGATATTAAGTTTAACCAGCTTCAGTCATTACTGGAGACTCGTAAGTCTGGTCAGCTTACTAGAATTAAATCTGCTATCGTTATCGAGGAGATCGTTACGTCTTCTGAGGATCATACAGTATAAGTTTTAGAGGAGAAAATTCAAAATGAGTAAATTTTATGGATCGATTGGTTATGCCGTAACAGAAGAAATCCGACCAGGCGTCTGGGGGGAGAAGATTACAATTCGTGACTACTACGGAGATGTTATTCGGAATACTCGACAGTATCAGAGTTCAGATAATCTTAACGACAATCTTAATGTGTCGAATGAGTTTAGCATCGTAGCCGATCCGTTTGCTTATGCGAATTTTCATTCGATGAGATTTATTGAGTATATGGGGACTAAATGGAAAATTTCAAACGTTGAAGTTCAGTATCCCCGTTTAATATTGACCGTTGGAGGTGTTTACAATGAGCAGACGACTGAAACTGCATAAGGTTTTATGCGACATTCTCTCGTGTCCGGATAAAGAACCAGAGTGTCGTGCTTATTTTCAACCACCATCATCGGTAAAAATGAAATACCCTGCCATCGTTTACGCTCTCGATGATATTGAGAATACGTTTGCGAATGACGGGGTTTATTTGTCTGCGAGAAAGTATTCGGTAACAGTCATCGACAGCGATCCGGATAGTTCTCTCGTTGGCAAGGTAGCATCTATGCCGACAAGTCGATTTAATCGGCATTATACGAAAGACAACTTAAATCATGATGTCTTTGAAATATTCTTTTAAGGAGGAACAAATTCTATGAAAAAGAAACTCGTTTGGGACAAGACTGGAGAACGCCTGTATGAGACCGGTGTCAGTCAGGGAGTCCTTTATCCAATTCAGACAGGCGGCGTATATAACTCTGGTGTTGCGTGGAATGGTCTTAGCGCCGTAACGGAGAGCCCTTCCGGAGCAGAACCTACTGCAATTTATGCAGACAACATCAAGTATCTGAACATTATGTCCGCAGAGGAATTTGGCGGCACGGTCGAAGCCTATATGGCACCGGATGAATTTGCAGAGTGTGATGGTTCTAAAGAAATCGCTCCTGGAGTATTTGCTGGTCAGCAGAACCGCAAGATGTTCGGCTTATCATACAAAACACTTCTTGGTAACGATATCGACTCCAACGATCATGGTTATAAGCTTCACCTCGTGTTTGGATGCTTAGCTTCCCCTTCCGAGAAAGGTTATTCTAGTGTAAATGACAGTCCGGAAGCTATTACCTTATCCTGGGAGTTCAGCACCACACCGGTCGAGATCACAACCTTAATCGATGGAAATAAGTTGAAGCCTACTTCCATTCTCACCTTCGATTCCACTAAGGTCGATGCTAAGAAACTGGCTGCTCTTGAAGAGATCCTGTATGGTAAAGATCCTTCTTCTGCCGAAGCTGATGACGGCGTTGAACCGAGACTTCCGCTTCCGGATGAAATCATTAAGATCATGACCGCAGAAGGTTAATCGGAAATAATACACAAACCACAGATGGAGTCGTATTCAGGAAAGCTGGCGACTCCTTTTTATTTGAAAGGAGAACAAAATTATGTATGCAGTAACAAAGACTTATAAAGATTTCAACGGTGTTGAGCGCACCGAAACAAAGCTCTTCAACCTTACCGAAGCCGAAGTTATGGAGATGGAACTGGGCACAGCTGGTGGAGTTGCTGAGATGCTTCAGCGCATCGTAGATGCAAAAGATCAGCCGACTATTATCAAGTTCTTTAAGGAATTCATCTTAACGGCATATGGAGAGAAGAGTGCTGATGGCACATATTTCGATAAGTCTGAAGAGATTTCCAGAAAGTTTGCTTGCACTCAGTTCTATAATCTTCTGTTTATGGAACTGGCTACAGATGACAGCAAAGCAGCTGAATTTGTAAACCATGTGATTCCGAAAGTTGTAGATATTAAGAAACATTCAGAAAATTCGGCGATTGCTCCTGTAGCTGCTTACGCGAACTAAAGAGGTGCGATTGAATGCTTGAGCTTACAATACCAAAAACTGATCTGTGGGACGAGTGGAATCAGCGATTTATCCCTATAAAGGAACAGAAATTGCGTTTGGAGCATTCACTCGTTTCACTTTCAAAATGGGAAAGTAAATGGTGTAAAGTCTTCTTATCTAAAGAGCAGAAGACCTATGAAGAAACCATTGATTATATACGCTGTATGACACTCACACAGAATGTCGACCCGCTGGTTTATCAATGCATTACCAATTCTCACATTGATGCGGTAAATGCTTATATTGAAGCACCTATGACAGCTTCGACTGTTAAGGAAGAAAAAGATGATTCAATAAACAGACAGCAGATAACCAGCGAACTTATTTATTACTGGATGACTGCGTATCATATTCCGTTTGAGTGTCAGAAATGGCATTTGAATCGTTTGTTAATGCTTATCCGAATTTGTAATGCGGAAAATAAGCCGCCGAAGAAGCGAAGCAAACGAGATTTATACAGACATCATGCGGAAGTAAACGCCGCAAATAGAAAGAAATTTAATTCGAAAGGATAGTGATAAAAATGGCTAAATCGAGACAGACAGTCGTTGATCTTGTAAAATCCTGGGATGGAAAGAAAGAATCAAACGGCTCACACAAAAGCATTATTGATTTGTATAACAACTTTTTTGAGAAGATTTGTGCTGGCAAATATCCTCGTGGCATTCGTATGCGCTATGACTGGGCTTGGTGCGCTTGCACTTGGTCTGCATTAGCCGCAGCTCTTCGATACGAGAGTATTATGCCTATGGAAATTTCCTGTCAGTACCTTATCGAGGCTGCAAAGAAAATGGGATGTTGGCAGGAGAATGATGCATATATTCCGAGTCCTGGGGATGGAATCTTGTACGATTGGCAGGATAATGGAATCGGCGATAATACTGGTAATCCAGATCATGTTGGTACGATAATTGAGGTACATAAGGAATCTGGTTACATTGTTGTCGAAGAGGGCAACTACAGTAATGCAGTTAAGAAGAGAACGTTGTCTATTAACGGAAAATTTATCCGTGGTTTCATCACGCCAAAATACGATGACAACACGGTCGCAGCTCCTGAATTAAGTAAGGGCAAAGATATTAAAACTATTGCTCATGAGGTAATTGTTGGGCTGTGGGGAAGAGGCGAGAATCGTAAGAAACTGCTTACTGAGTACGGATACAGCTACTCAGAAGTTCAGAACATGGTAAATCAGATTCTGAATGGATCAGCAGTAATCCCGTCAAATACAAAGCAGGATCAGAATCAGTCCATTTCAAAGAAAGTGGTGGCTACTTGTTCTGCAAAGCAGTTTAACAAGATTTATGCCGGTGAATACCGAACAACGGAAGCTCTTTACTGTCGTAATGATGCCGGAACAAATAAAAAGGCTCTTTGTAAAATCCCAGCTGGCACTAAGGTTAAATGTTATGGCTACTACACAACAACGAGCGGAGTTAAGTGGTTGTACATCCAGTTTGTACTTGATGGGGTTCAGTACACAGGATTCTCATCCAGTGCTTACTTAGCAAAGTAGGAGATTTATATGATTACGTTCAGACAAAAGGGTGATTTTTCTAAGCTGACACGATTTTTAGAGAGAGCAAAGGAATCAGTTCATCTCGGCGACCTCGATAAGTATGGTCGAGAGGGTGTAGCCGCCCTTGCGTCTGCAACGCCAGTTGATACAGGACGAACCGCAAATTCGTGGCACTACAAGATTGAGCAGAAGCGAGGTTCCGTTTCAATCAGTTTTTACAACACAAACATTCAAAATGGAGTCCCTATTGCAGTTATTTTGCAGTACGGACACGCAACAAGAAACGGCGGCTGGGTACAGGGGCGAGACTACATCAATCCTGCTATCCAGCCTATTTTTGACAAAATCGCAAATGCGGCATGGAAGGAGGTTACTAAGCTATGAGTACAACCGTTGACGAACGTGTCGTCGAAATGCGGTTTGATAACAAGCAGTTTGAGCAAAATATTCAGACCAGTTTATCAAGCCTCGATAAGTTGAAGAGGAGTCTTAACCTCGAAGGGGCAGCAAAAGGCTTAGAAACCGTAAATGATGCCGCAAATAAATGCAGTGGAAATATGTCACCACTTAGCAATGCAGTTGAGACTGTACGAGTGCGATTTTCCGCGTTGGAAGTAATGGCGATTACCGCTTTACAGAACATTACCAATTCTGCACTTGCTGCTGGAAAAAATCTGGTCTCTGCTTTTACAATCGATCCGATTAAATCCGGTTTCGAGGAGTATGAGACCCAGATCAATGCCGTTCAGACAATCCTTGCAAATACCTCTTCAAAAGGAACTACTCTCGATCAGGTAAATAATGCGTTAGATGAATTAAACCATTACGCAGATATGACCATTTACAATTTTACGGAAATGACCCGTAATATTGGCACATTTACTGCGGCTGGCGTTGATCTGGACACATCTGTAGCAGCTATCAAGGGTATTGCGAACCTTGCAGCCGTATCGGGTTCCAACTCTCAGCAGGCAAGTACCGCTATGTATCAGCTTTCACAGGCATTAGCGGCAGGAACAGTAAAATTGCAGGACTGGAACTCAGTAGTAAACGCTGGGATGGGTGGTCAGGTATTCCAGGATGCACTGAGAGAAACGGCTAAAGTTCATGGAATTGCCATTGATGAGATGATCAAAGACGAGGGCTCATTCAGAGAGACCCTTAGTAAAGGATGGCTTACATCTGATATCTTGACAGAAACCTTGGCAAAATTTACCGGTGATCTCAACGAAGATCAGCTTCGAACCATGGGATATACTGATGATCAGATTAAATCCATCATGGAGATGGGTAAAACGGCAAACGATGCAGCAACAAAAGTAAAGACTTTTACTCAGCTGTTCGACACGTTGAAAGAGGCTGCTCAGTCCGGATGGACACAAAGTTGGGAAATTATCGTCGGTGACTTTGAAGAGGCGAAAGAATTACTTACTGAAGTGAGTGATACGTTCAGTGCCGTAATTAACGCTTCTGCCGATGCTAGAAATAAAATGCTTCAGGATTGGAAAGACCTTGGTGGTCGAACCATGATGATTGAAGCAGTAAAGAATGTATTTGAAGGACTGGTTAGTGTTGCTAAGCCGGTTCGGGAGGCATTTAACGAAATCTTCCCGCCAATGACTGGAAAACAGTTAGCCGAAATCACAGAGCGTATCCGTGATCTGACAGCAAAATTCAAAATGGGGGAAGAGAGTTCTAAAAATTTGAAGAATACGTTTAAAGGCGTATTTGCAGTGCTTGATATCGTCGGACAAGCTTTCAAAGCAGTTGCTGGTGGTGTTGGCGAATTGATTAGTCTTTTCTTACCAGCTGGAAACGGTGTGTTATCTCTTACCGGAAGCCTTGGTGAGTATCTTGTTAAGCTTGATGAAACCGTAAAGAAGACTGACGTTTTTGGTAAAGCAGTTTCAACTGTTGTTGATATTGTAAAGACCGCCATCACGTTTGTTAAAACTGCCGGGGAAAAAGTAAAAGAATTTGGCAAAGCTGTTGGTGAGAAGTTTGATTTCCCAGGATTCGAATTATTCCACTCATTCCTTGAACGAGTACATGATCGAATGGCTCAGATTAGTGATGGTGCTGGGAAAATGAAGAGCGGAGTCATTGTTGCTTTTGAGATGATGGGAGAGGCACTGGAAAAATGTAAATTTCTCAAAGTCATGGAAGCATTGTGGACAGCTGTAAAGGTAATTGCTGGCGGTATTGCCGATGCAGTCGGGACTATGATGGGAACACTCGCTGAGAAACTCGGAAATGCAGATTTCAGCGGAGTTCTTGATGTTCTTAACAGCATTGCTGTCGGTGGAATCGCAGTATCAATTTCCAAATTCTTAAAGAGTGTAACAGAACCTCTTGAGGGGTTGAATGATATTCTCGAAGGGGTAACTGGCATTCTTGATGGTGTCAGAGGATGCTTTGAGGCATATCAGACAAATCTTAAAGCTGGAACGTTACTTAAAATCGGAGCAGCAATCGCCTTGCTTGCTGGTTCTATCGTAGCTATTTCTTTGATTGATAGCGATAAATTGTCGGCTTCTCTTGGAGCTATCGCAGTGCTCTTTGCTAATCTACTTGGAGCAATGGCAATTTTCAATAAAATCAGCAGTGATACGGGAAAAGTATTCAAAGCATGTACCGCGATGATCGCTATGTCAGTTGCAGTATCTATTCTGGCAGGAGCTTTGAAGAAAGTTTCAGATCTCGATTGGGGCGAGCTTGCAAGAGGCTTAATCGGAATTGCCGGTCTTACTACGATCGTTGTTGCGTCATCTAAAGTTATGGCAAGTGGTCAGAAGCAGGTTATGAAAGGCGCTACCAGTTTAATTATATTTGGAGCGGCTATCAAAATTCTCGCTTCAGTATGTAAGGATTTATCGAAATTACAGTGGGATGAACTCGGACGTGGATTAACAGGAGTTGGAGTCTTATTTGCTGAGATTGCTGTATTCCTTAGAGTTGCAAAATTCAACGGAAAAATGATTAGCACTGCGACTGGAATTGTTATTCTGGCGGCAGCAATGAAAGTTCTGGCATCCGCTTGCAAAGATTTCGGAGACCTTGATGCAGAAGTTATCGTCAAAGGTTTGTCAGCAATCGGTATCGTTCTGGCAGAAGTCGCATTATTTACAAATGCAGCAGGATATGCAAAACATGTCGTTTCTTCAGCGGTATCTCTGACTATTATGGGTGCGGCATTGAAGATATTTGCAAGTGCGGCAAAAGATTTTGGTATGATTCCAATTGAACAGCTTGTTCAGGGATTATCTGGAATGGGTGTGGCGTTAGGCGTAGTTGCGCTGGCAATGAACGTGATTCCCAAGAATGCGGTGGCTATCGGAACCGGTCTTGTGATTGTCGGTGGAGCTTTGGAAATCATGGCAGATGTCATTGGTAAAATCGGTTCTATGGATGCTGAGAATATTGTCAAATCAGTATCCGGCATTGGTATTGCTTTAGGAGAAATCGCACTCGCTTTGAACCTGATGAAAGGAACTCTTGTCGGTTCTGCGGCGTTACTTGTCGCTTCTTCGGCGCTGGCTGTATTGGCACCGGTACTCAGTATTTTGGGAGCATTATCGTGGGAAGCTATTGCAAAAGGGCTTATTTCCATTGCCGGAGCATTCACGATTATCGGAGTAGCGGGTGCGGTTCTTACACCATTGATTCCGACCATTCTCGCATTATCTGGAGCATTTGCATTGATTGGTGTTGGGGTACTTACAATCGGAGCAGGTTTACTTGCAGCTGGTACGGGACTTTCAGCACTCGCTATCGGATTCACAGCGCTGGCAACTGCTGGTGCCGCCGGAGCAACAGCAATCGTAGCTGCACTGACGGTTATCGTTACCGGTATTGCTGGCTTGATTCCGGCTGTCCTTACAAAAGTTGGAGAAGGGCTTATTGCAATCTGCAAAGTTATTTCTGCTGGAACACCAGCTATTGGTGAGGCTATAAAGTCAGTTATCTTAACCCTTATCGATGTTTTCGTATCCTGTGTGCCTCAGTTGGCAGATGGAGCTTTACAATTAGTGGTCGGTGTATTAGCAGCTTTGGTTACTTACACGCCTCAAATTGTAGATCTAGTGTTTCAGTTCCTTATTGGAATTTTAGAGGGTATTGCTAGTAATCTGCCATCACTGATTAAAGCTGGAATTGATATTCTTATGGCGTTCTTTACCGGTGTTGTCGATGCGTTAAGCGGAATCGATACTGGGGCTTTACTAAAAGGAATTGCCGGAATCGGTCTGTTATCGGCTATTATGCTTGCTCTTAGTGCAACAGCGGCGCTTGTTCCTGGCGCCATGGTTGGAATCCTTGGAATGGGAGCAGTCGTCGCTGAGATGGCATTAGTGCTTGCAGCTGTCGGGCTCTTGTCGAAACTTCCGGGACTTTCTTGGCTTATTGGAGAAGGTGGAAAGCTTTTACAGGGTATCGGAACAGCAATCGGTCAGTTCGTTGGCGGAATTGTCGGCGGATTTATGAGTGGCGTGTCAAGTAAGTTCCCACAGATTGGAGCTGATTTATCCGCTTTTATGAATAATGTTCAGCAGTTCCTACAGGGAGCAAGTCAGATTCAGCCATCTATGATGGACGGAGTGAAGGCATTAGCCGAGACTGTGCTTATTTTGACAGCGGCTGATATTTTACAGGGATTGACCTCTTGGCTTACAGGAGGTTCATCTTTATCTAAGTTCGGAGAGGAACTTGTACCGTTTGGCGAGGCTATGCGAGATTTCTCGTTGGCTATTGGAAACATGGACGGAGAAGTAGTGGCTAATGCGGCGACGGCTGGTAAGGCATTAGCTGAAATGGCTTCTACGATTCCAAATACAGGCGGATTAGTGTCGTTCTTCGCAGGAGAAAATGACATGACTGCCTTTGGAAAGCAGCTTGTACCGTTTGGTGAAGCTATGAAACAGTTCGGAGACGCAATTACCGGACTTGATGCAAACGCAGTCACTGAGGCATCAATCGCCGGTAAGGCGATGGCAGAGATGGCAACAACCATTCCGAATTCGGGTGGTGTTGTAGGATTCTTTGCTGGCGAAAACGATATGGGCGAGTTCGGAAAACAGCTCGTACCATTCGGCGAAGCCATGAAAGCATTTGGTGATGCAGTTCGTGGACTGGAAGCCGATGCAATCGTCAATTCTGCAACGGCAGGTAAGGCTTTGGTCGAACTTGCTGATACAGTTCCGAATACCGGTGGCGTCGTGGCATTCTTTACCGGAAACAACGATGTTGATACTTTTGGCGAAAAGCTTGTACCATTTGGTGAGGCTATGAAGGCATATTCCGAAGCTATTATGGGCATGGATTCTGCGGCTATTACGAATTCGGCAACAGCTGGTAAAGCTCTTGTAGAACTTGCCAATACAATCCCGAATACCGGAGGACTTGTAAGCTGGTTTACTGGCGACAACGATCTTGGCGGTTTCGGTGACAGTCTGGTTCAGTTCGGAAGTGGAATTAAGAGTTATTCGGATTCTATTTCTGGAATTGATACCGGAATCATGTCGAGCGTAATCACACAGGTAAATCGCCTTGTTGAGATGGCTAAGGGAATGGCTGAGTTGGATACAAGTGGTATGAGCTGTTTCAGTACAGCGCTTACACAGCTTGGAAATAACGGAATCGACAGCTTTATTAACGCATTTACAGATGCGAGCGGAAGAGTGACATCAGCCGCAACATCTATGCTGACAACATTCATCAATGCGGCTAATGCGCAAAAGAGCAATATGACATCCACGTTTACGACCATGATGCAGGCTGTACTTACGACCCTTACAAACTATCAAACCCAGTTCAATATGGCAGGCTCTACGTTGATGACGAAATTCATCACAGGAATCAAATCTCAGGACGGAAATACCAAAACTGCCATTACCAATATAATTAGTGGTTGTGTTACTGCTATCAACAACAAGCAAACCCAGTTCAATACAGCAGGTGCGAACCTCATGATCAAACTCATTGCCGGAATCAAATCGAAAGATTACGAAACTAGAAATGCGTTTGTAAACATCTTAAGTTCATGCCTTACAGCTATTGCGAACAAGTATCCGGAATTTCAAAATGCAGGAATGCAGTGCATGATTAAGTTCATTGCTGGCATTAAGGAAAAAGCCGAAGAAGTAAAAACTGCCTTCACCGGGAATCTTAATGCTTCTGTAACGGCTATCCGGGACTACCATGATCAGTTTAAACAGGCTGGTGCTTACCTGGTAGATGGCTTTGCTGATGGAATCAGTGAGAACACATATCGCGCAGAAGCGAAAGCCAGAGCAATGGCAAGGGCTGCGGCAGAAGCAGCAGAAGACGAATTGGACGAGCATTCACCTTCCAGAGTCGGATACCACATCGGTGATTTCTTTGGATTGGGATTCGTCAATGCAATCGGAACCTATGCAGTAAAGGCATACAACGCAAGTGCTGACATGGCTAAATCAGCAAAAACAGGACTTGGAAATGCAATCGCAAAGGTAAAGGATATGATTGACAACGGTGTTGATACTCAGCCTACGATTCGACCGATTCTGGATCTGTCAGAAGTTGAGGAGAAGAGCCATCGACTGAATACGCTGTTCAGCAGATCACAGGCGTTGACTGTCAGCACAGGAATTGCAGCATCTCGTGGACAGAATCTTCAAAATGAAGATGCCAGTCCGAATACAGGAAACTCTTATAAATTTATACAGAATAACTATTCGCCTAAGGCACTGTCGAGAACAGAGATTTATCGGCAGACGAAGAATCAGTTCTCGGCGATGGAAAGGATGGTGGAAACTTGATTCGAGCAGTCACGTTTACAAATTATCTTGGCGATAGTATCCGACTTGATTTGGCGAGACCGGAGGAATCCGGTTTCATCATCAAGTCTGTAACTGGCTTTGGGCCGGGAAAAGCGAACATCAATACGACAGAAATCGCTACAAACGATGGAAGCCTGTTCAATTCTTCAAGGATGCCGAGCCGAAACATTGTTATTTCTCTTGCGTATATGTGGAAGGATTCCATCGAAGACGTAAGACAGCTTTCATACAAGTATTTTCCTATTAAAAAGAAACTCACAATGCTTATCGAAACCGATAACAGGCAGGCGGAGATTGAAGGGTACGTCGAATCAAATGACCCAACAATCTTCAGTAAAGATGAGGGTTCGGATATCTCAATCGTGTGTCCGAATCCTTTCTTTTATTCTGCTGGAAAAGACGGAATCAACACGACTATCTTCTATGGCGTAGAGGCACTGTTTGAGTTTCCTTTCAGTAACGAATCGCTTCAGGACCCGTTGCTGGAAATGGGAGAAATCAAAAATGAAACAGAGCAGGTGGTTGTGTATAATGGCGACGCTGAAATTGGAGTGACTATTACGATTCATGCAATCGGTGAAGCCAGCAATATAACAATCTATAATACCGGTACTCGTGAAGTAATGCGGATCGATACAGATAAATTGGAGAAATTCACTGGCTCTGGAATTATAGCAGGTGACGAAATTATCATCTGCACTGTAAAAGGAAACAAGTCGATTACGCTTCTTAGGAACGGAAAGACTACAAACATCTTGAACTGCTTGGATAAAAATGCAGATTGGTTCCAGCTTGCGAAGGGCGACAACATCTTTGCTTATACGGCTGAGTACGGAAGTACAAATTTGCAGTTTAAGATTGAGAACCGTATTGTCTACGAGGGGGTATAAGCGCTATGGATGTGACGATTTTAAACACCGACTTAGATGCTGTCTCCATCGTGGATACGTACGAGTCTTTCATCTGGACAGATCGGTATTATGCCTATGGTGACTTTGAATTGTATGAAGCAATGCGAGATGGTCTTCTTGAATATATCAAACAGGACTACTATTTGCAGAGCAAGGAATCTGAGCATGTAATGATCGTGGAGAAAATCCAGATTACTTCAGATACCGAAGATGGAAACCATGTAACTGTTACTGGACGCTCATTAGAATCTATCCTCGACAGGCGAATCGTCTGGGGGCAGAAGCTATTAAGCGGAAATCTTCAAAATGGAATAAAAACGCTGCTCAATGAGAATGTAATTTCTCCGTCGGATAGCAATCGAAAAATTCCAAACTTCATTTTCAAAGAGTCAAGTGACCCTGCGATTACAAACTTGAAACTGGAAGCTCAGTACACGGGCGATAACCTGTACGATGTCGTTCAGAAAATTTGCGAGGAGCAGGGTATCGGTTTCAAGATTACGCTGAACGATGAGAAGCAGTTCGTATTTGAGCTGTATGCCGGTTCGGACAGATCGTACGATCAGACAGAAAATCCATACGTTATATTTTCTCCGAAATTTGAGAACATCATCAACAGTAATTACATCGAATCTAAAGCTTCATTGAAGACCGTGACTTTAGTTGGCGGAGAAGGTGAGGGTGCTGATCGAAGATACACTACGGTTGGCGGTGGTTCCGGTTTGAATCGTAGGGAACTGTTTACGGATGCTCGTGACATCTCTTCGAATGTTGGAAGTGAAGATGCGTTGACCGACGCCGAGTATATGGCTCAGTTACAGCAAAGAGGAAAAGAAAAACTTGCAGAAAATGTGAGCATTACCTCGTTTGAGGGAGAAACAGAAACAACTATCATGTTCCAGTATGGAAAAGATTTCTTTAACGGGGACATTGTACAGATTGCGAACGAATACGGACACGAGACAAAAGCTCGTATTCTTGAAATTGTTCGCTCAGAAGATAAGGACGGCTATTCCGTCTATCCGACTTTTAAAACTATAGAACAGGAAGGAGCGTGATGAAGAAGTGAGTGTAACATTTGGATTTTACAATTCAAAAGATGGAGATCGGCGCTACGATGCTATTCAGATGTCCAGCATTTTCGATGGAATCATTCAGGACGGAATCTTGCAGCATGTCGGAACTGCAATGGTTGTAAAAGAATCGGAAGCAATGATTATCAACGTTGGTATTGGACGAGCTTGGTTTAATCACACTTGGACGCTGAATGACGCTCTGTTGCCGTTAGTAGTTCCGCAGTCTGAGGTTCTGCTGAACCGATACGATGCAGTGGTTCTTGAGGTGGATTCAAGGGAGGCTGTTAGAACAAACGATATCAAGATCATCAAGGGAACACCAGCATCGAAACCGGTCAAGCCCGTGATGATGAAGACAAATGATCGATGGCAGTACCCGCTGGCTTATATTTATGTCGGTGCCGGAGTTACTTCTATTCGACAGGCAAACATCACGAACTGCGTTGGAACCTCAGAGTGTCCATTCGTAACGGCTCCGTTGGACAAGGTTGAAATTGATGATTTGATTGCCCAATGGCAGGATCAGTGGAAAGAGTTCTATGAAAAGCAGACTACTGATATGGAAGAAACAAATAAGTTTTGGAAAGAGCAGTGGTCTACCTGGTTTCTGGCACAGACCGAGGAGATTCAGTCGGCATATTTGACATGGGAAGCTCAGTGGAACCTTTGGTACTCGGAGCATACAGCAGATATGGAAGCCACAAGTACCTATTGGAAAGAAAAATGGGAGGCGTGGTTCAACGAATACACAAGCATCAATACTGCGGAAATGGCTGACTGGAAACAGAAATCAGAAACAGAATTTCGTGATTGGTTTGAGCAGTTACAGGCACTGTTGGACGGCAATACAGCGGCGAGTTTTGCGAAAAAACTTCTGGAATTGCAGGAGCAGGTAGATATTCTTAACCAGTTCAGTTCCAACCTTGAAAACGAATACACGGTATATCAGAAACTTTACGACAATGGATACCGTACTTACGGAGATGTGCTCGATTCTTCGGACGCATCCATTACTGACAGCAATTTGGATACTGTCATTGGACGGACATATTCCAGTGATCTTCTTCGTGACAGTAATGGTGATGTTATCGAAGGTCGGGCTATTTTTGTCATCAAATAAAGGAGGATTCATTAAATGAAAATTACAGACTATGAAAAGGTTCAGGCATTAGCAGCAAGTAATATTTTCTTGCTTGATGGACCTAATGGGACAAAGACTATTGCGGCAGATGCTTTAGCAAAGGCGTTAATTGGTCTTTTAAGTTCCAAAGACTTTATCGGTGGAGTAAATCTTTCCGAGCTTACTCAGATTAACGAGCTGGTAACCGGCAACAAATTACTTATCGGGACTACGGATGGAAACAAGGCTATCGCCGCTGAAGATGCACTCTTTGCTATGCTGGACAGCTTTGCTCCGGTGGAGCTTCGGCGGGTTATCTTCAGAGGTAAGAATCTCGGAACAGCTCTGACAGCGGTACAGAAAGCCGCTATTAAGGACGGTTCCTTTAAAGGAATGTTCCTTGGCGATTATTGGAATATCGGAGGCCGTATCTGGCGTATCGTTGATATGAATTACTGGCACAACTGCGGTGACACTGCGTTTACCAGTCCCCATCTTGTTATCATGCCGGATGAAGCACTTTACAATGCACAGATGAACACCACCAATGTTACAACTGGTGGATACGTTGGTTCTGAGATGTATAAAAAGAACCTGGAGAACGCAAAGACAATCGTCAATGCGGCTTTCCCGGGTTCTGTTCTTACTCACAGAGAATACCTGTGCAATGCGGTTGCAAACGGAAGACCGTCCGGTGGAGCATGGTTCGATTCCAGCATTGAGCTTCCGAACGAATCCATGATGTATGGACATCCTCATTTCAGTCCGACTTCTGATGGGTCCACCATTCCGGCTATTTACACAATCAGCAAGACTCAGCTGGCGCTGTTCATGGTATGCCCGAGATTCATTGTAAACAGATCTTACAACCAGTGGTTAAGAGACGTCGTTTCTTCGGCTACCTTTGCCTTTGTGGGCCTCAATGGCAATACGAACTGCGGCAACGGCGCTTCGGCCTCTGTTGGGGTTCGTCCGGTCTTCCCGGTTGGTTAATTAAAATCGCGGGGCCTTGTGCCCCGTTTATATTTTTGAAAGGAGCTTCTAATCATGGAAGAGAAAATCTATAAAATTATCCTCGGTGATGGAACTGAGATTTCCAATCTTAAGCTGAACGGAAACAATTTCATTTCCACAGAAAAAATCGAGGAATCCGTATTTGCAGATAACTGCTCTCAAGTTACTATCAGCGATGGAACAACTGAGACTGTTCATCCAAACATGGAATTGGTTCAGATTGTTGAGCAGGTTCCAGGGGAATACTGGTTTGTCCTTAGAGATATTTCTGAGGAGGAGTTTGCCAGAACCAAAATGCAGTCTGATATTGCCTACATTGCGATGATGTCCAATGTAGAGCTTTAAGAAGGAGGATCACCATGGAACATAGCAAGAATTACAGTAAAGTAAAGTTTTGGTACAGCATGAAAATGTGGAATGAAACCAGAGTTCGTAATGCGGTGAAGATGGGCTGGATCACCAAAGAGGAGTTCACCGAGATCACCGGTAAAGATTACGAATGAGCGTTCTGTTAGGCGACAGGAAAGAGTCAAAATTCGAAGCGATTACGTACTCGATCGAGTTGCATGATATGCTGATACTCCTTATGCAGAGGGGATTTGGTGTTAAGGATGTGGATAGCTTTGTTCGGAAGAAGTATGCGTATGGGGAAATTTCGGAAGAAAACTTTGCTAAGTACAGAGAACTGATGCGGAGTTTCAAATCGAAAGTAAATCAGTGTGCTTCCTTAATAACGAGCAATGTTAGAGCGGCAAATACCATTTACCCACGGTCAATGCACGAGTACGAGACTAGGAGAGATTACCAGAATGCGGCCATTGTAAATTGCGAGCAACTCATTAACGAGTTGCAACGGGTTGTTGAAATATTCGATGTAGATCTGAATTTATACAACCGGTATGTTAAAGCTATCGACCGAGAAATCGGATTGATAAAAAGGTGGCGTCAAAGAGACATGGCGATTAAGTCGCGGTTAGAAAAATGGTAACATCTAAAAAATTGCGTCGTTTCTTCGGCTAACTTTGCCAATGTGAACAACAATGGCAATACGAACTACAACAACGCTTCGGTCTCTTATGGGGTTCGTCCGGATTCTTCGATTAACCAACGAAGAAGGAGATGCTATCCGTTCCGCAAGGATAAATAATAAAGCCTAATACAATTTACTACGGTAAGTATTGTTATAACGGTGAATAGGTTATGAACTACGAGGAGATTGTCTGTGACGCCAATAACTTGTATAGGGCTTATAAGGTCTCTGTGAAGAGCAGCAAGTGGAAAGAATCGACGCAAAAATTCATGATGAATTTCCTGCGGCACATATTCGAAATCCAAGATGATCTAATAAATCGGACACTTCAAAATGGACCGACACAGGAATTCGAGCTGCATGAAAGAGGCCGGATAAGACCTATTACAAGCATTCAAATCCGCGATCGCATTGTCCGACATTCTCTGTGCGATGAGGTTTTACTTCCAGAAGTTAGGAAACACATCATTTATGATAACTGCGCATCTATCAAGGGGCGCGGAATTTCACAACAGAGAAAACGATTCGAAATCCATCTCCACAAATACTACCAATTATACGGAAATGACGGTTATATTCTATTCGGTGACTTTTCAAAGTTCTATGACAATATTATCCATGAGATCGCTAAACAAGAATTACTGAAGCTGTTCGATGACGATGAGTTTATTGACTGGATTTTAACGTTGATATTTAAGGGCTTCCGGATCGATGTTTCATATATGTCTGACGAGGAATACGAGACCTGTATGACCGATACTTTCAATAAACTGGAGTATCGGAATATTCCAAAAGAGAAGCTCACTGGCGAAAAGTGGATGGAGAAGTCTGTTAATATTGGAGATCAGCTTTCGCAAGTCATTGGAATTTACTATCCATATCCTATTGACAATTACGTCAAGTATGTACGTCAGCAGAAATTTTATGGAAGGTATATGGACGATTGGTACATCATGAATCCCAGTAAAGAAGAGCTTGAAGACTTGCTCGAAAACGTCTGTAAAATTGCAGCCGAACTGGGAATCCATATCAATCGTAAGAAAACCAGAATTGTTAAGATTTCGAGTAAATACAAATTCCTGCAAATCAAGTACACACTCACTGATACAGGTAAAGTCATCAAACGAATAAACCCAGATCGAGTTACCGCAATGCGTAGAAAACTCAAGAAACTTGCCGTTAAGGTTGAAAATGAAGAAGCGGATTACGACAATGTCGAGAATATGTTTCGCGGTTGGATGGGAGGACATTATAAACTCTTATCCAGAGAACAACGAAAGAATTTAATACAGCTTTACGAAGACCTATTTAGTAAAGAAATCACAATAGTCAACAAGAAGCTGATTGTTTCTGATAGGTCTGCATGATTGCACATAAAGAAGGAGAAAAAACGATGGAACCATGGTTTCAAGTTGTACTTACAATCTTTAGCTCAGTTCTTGCATCTTCTGGGCTGTGGGCCTATTTGCAAAAGAAAAGCGAGCAAAAAGATGTTAAAACAGAGATGCTTATTGGATTGGCACATGACAGGATCATGTATCTTGGAATGTCGTATATTGATCGTGGATATGTAACTCAGGATGAATATGAAAATCTGAGAGATTATCTCTATGAACCCTACGAACGTATGGGCGGGAATGGTTCAGCAAAGCGAATTATGCAGGAGGTGGACAAACTCCCGATTCATAAATTTATAGAGAAGGAGGAAGAACACAATGAGCATGAGTAACAAGACATACGATACCCTTAAATGGATCGCTATGTATCTGCTTCCGGCTGCTGGTACGTTATATTTTGCACTGGCGGGAATCTGGGGACTCCCGTATGGAGAGCAGATAGTCGGAACCATTACAGCGGTTGATACTTTTCTTGGTGTTATACTTGGAATCAGTACATCCCAGTACAACAAAACGGCTGACAAAGAAAAATAATGAAGGTATTATGGAGGTCTAAACATTATGGCAAATCTGAATGTAAACAAAGTCATTTATGGAGGGGATGTCCTTATCGATCTTACTGGCGATTCAGTCAGTGCAGATAAGATCCTCAAAGGTATTACTGCTCATGATAAGAGCGGTGCAAAGATCACAGGAACCTGTACATTCGACAGCGATACTTCCGAGGATACTGCGGCTGTCGCAGAGATTCTCGTAGGAAAGACTGCGCACGCCCGTGGAAGTAAGCTTACAGGTACTATGAAGAACAACGGTGCGGTTAAAGGTACCATCTCAACTGTTGCTGGAGAATATACGGTACCGCAAGGTTATCATGACGGCTCTGGTAAGGTGTCTATTGACGCCACCGAACAGGCAAAGCTTATTGCTACTAACATTCGTGAGGGTGTAACGATTCTTGGCGTTGAGGGTGCTATGTCTGGTTCTGAAGATATGAAGCCTCAGAGCAAGGAAGTAACACCGTCCAAAGAAGCTCAGACAATCATGCCGGATGAAGAGTACAACTGCTTATCTCAGGTTACAGTTAAGTCGATCCCATATGTAGAAACCGACAACTCTGCCGGAGGGAAGACCGTTACGATCGGATAAGGAGGTTTTGTTGAATGGCTGCGAATAAAGTCGTATTCGGCAATAAAGTTTTGATCGACCTTACCGGCGATACTGTTACGGAAGAAGCTTTGTTGAAAGGTTATACCGCACACAAAGCAGATGGTACTATTATTACCGGAACGGCTTTCGCAGGATATCCTAATGAGTTCGTGTTCTTAGACAATATTGAGGACTCAAGTGGAAACTTAATCAAAGACAGTTCCGGTAAAATAATTCAGGGACAAACTATCTATCGCAAAGCCCGCAACTCGGTTATTTTGGACTCTACTGGTAATGTGATTGAAGATGATTATTAAAATGAATTAAGAGGGCGTGTATCCTACATTCCCTCTTAATTTTTTCAGTACGTAGGTTACTGATAAAAAGATTATGATTACCTCAAGACTGGAGGTGATTGTATGAAAGATAAACTTTTATTATCTATAAAGGAGACATCAGATTTATTTGGTATAGGTCAGCACAGATTAAGGGATATAATCCGTGAAGATTATGATTTTAAATATCATTTAATGGTTGGTCGTGTTATAAAGATAAAAAGACAATCATTTGAAGAGTTTATAAGCAAAGTAGAGCAGATATAAAATATCGACAAGGTGCCCTGGATGTGATATTATTATTTAGTATTCATTCGAGGCACTTTTTAATGGAGGGCTGAGAATATGGCAAATAAAACTACATCTGAAAAGAACAAACCGACAAGAAAAACGTTGAGGGCGGATGAATACTATAACCCAAAAACGAAAAGGTATGAGTATCATTATAAAGATGCTCTTGGAAAGGAAAGAGTGGTAAGCTCCTATAGACTCGAACCTACGGATCAATTACCAAAAGGTAAGCGTTCAGGGAAAAGTTTACGTGAAAAGGAGGCAGAATTAAAAGTACAGTTAGAAAATAATATTGACATAGATGGGTGTAAACTTACATTATTAGAAGTCATAGATAGATATCTTAAGCACTTATATAATAGGAAAGAATTGGCTCATAATACTAAGGCTGGGTATAACACAACAATAAAAACATTAGCACAGTATAGACTTGGTCACATGGAAATAGGCAAAATCAAACCAGAGCATTGTGAAGAATGGCTATCAGATATGAAGAAAAAACATCGAGGCTCAAGCATTCAAACTCAAATTAGTCTTATAAAAAGATCATTTGAATATGCCATCGATTATGATTACATAGCAAAAAATCCATTTAGAGGCATTACTACCGATAGAAGTGATAGTAAGAAAATGGAAGCAATATCAATTCCAGATATGCATCGATTCCTTGAATTTTGTTCAAGGGATGCTCATAGTGCTCATTGTTATGACATGATATATGTGCTGTTTTGGACTGGTTTAAGAGCATCCGAGTTATGTGGTCTCACACTTGATAATATAGAGATGGAAAACCATTTAATTCTAGTAGAAAAACAACTTCAGTGCATTAATCATACGCATGTTGTTTTACCGACGAAAACTATAAACGGTACAAGGTATATTCCTATGACTGATGGTGTATATGAATGTTTTCAGAGAATATTGAAAAATCGTTATATTATGGGCGATATTGAACCCGTGTGCTATGACGAAAAGGGAAAGGCATATGAAGGATTTGTGTTTCTGGCAACAAGAAGTAGAAAGACAATCGTTAGATCGCATGTCGAAGAATACTTGCAAAACTGTATCAAGAGATTCAATAATGCAAATCCTGATAAGCCTATACGAAAATTCGAACCACATATATGTCGACATACATTTGCTACGAATATGCAGGGATTACCACCAAAAACCTTGCAGTATATTTTAGGACACGGAAATATAGCTACCACAATGAACAACTATGTAAGCGCAAGACCAACTGAGCAGCAACTTGTAGAGATTAACTCGCTTGCAAGCTTGGTAAATGCTAATTAGTATAAATAATCATGTACTAATTATTTACTAAATATATGCTGACATTAGATGTAATCAAACGTAATAAAGAGTAATGAAATGGAACGGCTCCAAAAGCTATAAATAGCTGGATTACTCAAAGAATGATGTAATGAATGGAGATGAAAAATAAATGATAGCGATCATTGACTATGATGCAGGAAATTTAAAAAGTGTAGAAAAGGCGTTACAGTTTCTGGGGCAGGAGTGCGTGATCACAAGAGATTTTCATGAAATCAAAAAGGCAGACAAGGTGATCCTTCCGGGTGTTGGATCTTTCGGAGATGCCATGAGCCAGCTGAGGAAGTTTGAACTTGACAAGGTCATTCATGAAGTGGCGGCAGAGCAGAAACCATTTTTGGGAATCTGTCTGGGATTACAGCTTTTGTTTGAAGGAAGTGAAGAGTCTGAGGGAGTGGAAGGTCTGTATCTGTTAGATGGAGAAATCCTCCGGATCCCGGAACAGGAAGGACTGAAAATTCCAAATATTGGATGGAATTCGCTGGATCTGCAGAACAATGGACGACTGTTTGAAAATCTGAATGGCAATCCATTTGTTTATTTTGTTCATTCCTATTATTTAAAAGCCAGAGAAGAGTCAATTGTCAAAGCAACCATCGAGTACAGCACACATATTCATGCGTCTGTGGAAAAAGATAATATTTTTGCATGTCAGTTCCATCCGGAAAAAAGTGGAACAGTAGGATTACAGATACTTTCTAACTTTGCAAAATTGTAGGAGGAACGTCAATGTTTACAAAAAGAATTATTCCGTGTCTGGATGTAAATCAGGGACGCGTGGTAAAAGGTGTTAATTTTGTCAACTTACGGGATGCAGGTGATCCGGTTGAGATTGCGGCAGCGTATGATAAAGCAGGAGCAGATGAATTGGTTTTCTTAGATATCACAGCAACGTCTGATGCGCGGGAGACTGTGGCCGATATGGTACGGAAGGTTGCAGAAAAGGTTTTTATCCCGTTTACCGTAGGTGGAGGAATCCGCACGGTAGATGATTTTAAGGCATTGCTTCGCGAGGGAGCCGACAAGATCTCCATCAACTCGTCTGCTATCAATAACCCGAACCTGATCAGTGAGGCAGCAGATAAATTTGGCAGCCAGTGTGTCGTTGTAGCAATCGATGCAAGACGAAGAGAAGATGGTTCCGGTTGGAATATTTATAAAAATGGCGGCCGTATCGATGCCGGCATGGATGCGGTTGAATGGGCGATGAAAGCAGACCGGCTGGGGGCGGGTGAGATTTTACTGACCAGTATGGACTGTGATGGCACTAAGGCAGGCTATGATCTGGAACTCACCAGAATGATCTCTGAGAATGTATCAATTCCGGTGATCGCATCCGGTGGAGCCGGAACAAAAGAGCATTTTTATGATGCACTGACAGAAGGAAAAGCAGACGCAGCGTTAGCAGCTTCTCTGTTCCATTATAAAGAGCTGGAAATCGCTGATTTGAAAGATTATCTTGCAGACCGCGGTGTTCCGGTGCGGCGCTGAGACATCCGGCAGCAGACTGGATGTCCCGGACAAATGCAGCAGTGCAGGAGAAATTTTAAGAAGGTAACAAAAATGTCAATGATCACAAATGACTGGCTGGATGAGATCCAGGGGGAATTCAAAAAGCCATATTATAAAGCGTTATATCAGTTTGTCCGCGATGAATACAGTAAAACGGTGATTTATCCACCGGCGGACGATATTTTTAATGCGATGCATTTTACGCCGTTAAGCAAGGTAAAAGTGCTTTTGCTTGGGCAGGATCCATATCATAATGTAAATCAGGCGCACGGATTATCTTTTTCCGTATTACCGGAGCAGAAAGAAATACCGCCTTCCTTACAGAATATCTATAAGGAACTGCATGATGATCTCGGCTGTTATATCCCGAATAATGGATATCTGAAAAAATGGGCAGACCAGGGTGTGCTTTTGTTAAATACAGTACTGACTGTGCGTGCACATCAGGCAAATTCCCATCAGGGACATGGCTGGGAACAGTTTACAGATGCAATCATCCAGGCTGTGAATGCACAGGACAGACCGATTGTATACATGCTGTGGGGAAGACCGGCACAGAGCAAGATTCCGATGCTGACCAATCCAAAGCATCTGATTTTGACAGCACCGCATCCAAGCCCACTGTCTGCGTACCGGGGATTTTTCGGATGCAGGCATTTCAGCAAGGCGAATGAATTTTTGCAGGCGAATGGTGTGGAACCAATTGACTGGCAGATTGAGAATATATAAAAACAGATGGCATTCTGCCATCTGAAAAGACCTCTGAAATGAGGAGTGCCCAGACACCAAAGGCGCCTGGGCTATTATGAAAAAATTTATCAAGTATTAAAAACTTATTTCCGTTTCATTTATGAGTTTATTGTAACAGTAATATGTGAATAAAGTATGAACAATTGTTGAATAATTAAAAATTTTTGTGCAAAACTACAGAAATGACCTTGAAAAACTAATAAAATGAAGCTAAAATGACGATGTAATGATAAGAGAAAGGTAATTATGAGGGAGAATGCATAATTACACAACGATATTGTTTTACATGGATGATTGCTGATCAAAGGAGTGAGAAATATGGCAACAATTTCAGGATATGATTCATCTTCCATCGGCGTACTGTTTTCCAGTTTGAATTCAGGAAGTACGAAAACAAGTGCAATGTTTGGAACATCAGATTTACTTGGTATTAGTTATTCTGACTATGCCACAATCCAAAATGGAAGTTACACAAAGCTGATGAAGGCTTATTACACAAAGGAGGCATCGGGCGATTCATCATCTTCGTCTGTGTCTGCTACCACATCGACTTCCAAAGATTCTTCCAAGACACTTGCAAATATCGAGAGCGCAGCAGAGGATTTAAAGAAGGCGTCTGAGACACTGAGAACAAATGGAGATAAATCTCTGTTTACAAAGAAACAGACGACAGATAAAGATGGAAATGTTTCTTATGAGTATGATACAGATAAGATTTACAAGGCGGTCAGTGATTTTGTGGACAGCTACAATAAGATGTTAAAAGAGGGTGGAGATTCCAATACCAACAGCATCTTAAGAAGCACGAAGTCCATGGTCAATCTGACAAAGGCAAATTCCAACATGCTCAGCAAGGTCGGAATCACGATCGGAACCGACAATAAGCTTTCCATTGATGAGACAGCATTTAAGAAAGCCGATATGAACACGGTAAAATCCCTGTTCCATACGACAGGCGGATTTGGTTATCAGACCTCGGTTCAGGCAGGTATGATCGAGAGTTATGCGAAGAGTGAGGCAGAGAAAGCCAATACTTACAATAAGTCAGGCATGTATACATACAATTATGCGACAGGTGAGATCTATAATACCACAACCTAAACGGTTGCAAAATAAATACAGACATGATATGTTATGAGAAGCTCATAAAAATGGGTTTCTCATAATTTTTTTTATGGCGGGAAAAGAGGTAAACTATGGCAAAAAAAGTAGTAGTAGGAATGTCGGGAGGCGTGGATTCTTCCGTTGCAGCGTATTTATTAAAGAAGCAGGGATATGATGTGATCGGTGTCACAATGCAGATCTGGCAGGATGAGGATGAATTTACACAGGAAAAAAACGGTGGCTGCTGTGGGCTGAGCGCCGTTGATGATGCCAGAAGAGTGGCAGACCGTCTGGAGATTCCGTATTACGTCATGAATTTTAAGCAGGAATTCAAAAAGAATGTCATGGATTATTTTACAGCAGAATATCTGAAGGGAAGAACACCGAATCCATGTATCGCATGTAACCGCTATGTGAAGTGGGAGGCATTATTAGATCGGAGCCTTGCTATTGGTGCAGATTACATTGCAACCGGACACTACGCAAGAATTGAGCAGCTTCCAAATGGCCGCTATGCAATCAAAAATTCTGTCACAGCCGCAAAAGACCAGACTTATGCGCTTTACAATCTGACACAGGCACAGTTATCGAGAACACTCATGCCGGTCGGAGATTACCATAAGGACGAAATCCGCCAGATTGCAGAAGAAATCGGGCTGATGGTTGCACACAAAAAGGACAGTATGGAGATTTGCTTTATTCCAGATGATGATTATGCAGGATTTATTGATAAAGAGTGTGGAAATCTTGTACCACCACCTGGAAATTTTGTATCCAAAGATGGGAAAATACTTGGCAGACATAAAGGAATCACACATTACACGGTAGGACAGAGAAAAGGTCTTGGAATTGCACTTGGTTACCCGGTGTTTGTGACAGAGATCCGCCCGGAGACAAATGAGGTTGTATTAGGTTCGAATGAGGATGTGTTTACGACAGAACTGTACGCGGATCATGTGAACTTCATGTCGATCCCAGACATTGAAGGCGAAGTGAAGTTAAAGGCAAAAATCCGCTACTCCCACAGTGGAAGTATGTGTAAAGTGACACGTACCGGAGAAGATCAGATCCATTGTGTGTTTGAAGAACCGGTACGCGCAGTGACACCGGGACAGGCAGTTGTACTTTATGATGGAGATTACATTGCCGGCGGCGGAGTCATTATCTGAGGTCTGGCACGGAATGATACGGAAATTTTATAAAAATTAAAGGCAGAATTAACAAATGAAGAATACCTTCTGGAAGAGAGAGCGGATCGAGATTATGACTGCTCTGGCATTATTTAATTATGTGTTTTTAGGAGCAGAATATTTATTTGACAATATGATGGCATTTCAGACGGATTCAGGCGGAGTGGTGCTGGCACAGAGTTATGTGCTTGGAAGCAGCACGGTTGGTTTTCTTCTGTTTGGCGTACTGGATGGTAAAATGCGGGAAAGAGCAAAGAAGGCGGGCAGTGCTGGTGCAGGAGTTCTCGCAGCCGTATGTCTGTGGGGAATCCAGGTACATCAGAGTTATGGAAGCACACTTGCAGCAGGACTGATTTTATATGTGCTGCTTGGAATAGCCGGAAGTCTGGTACACTACCGGGTAGCGTGCCGCTATGGTATGGAAGAACATCTGGCGGAAACGGTGGGGGTATCGTATGCAATCGGACTTTTTTTACAGTTTCTTGAAAATAATCTGATCCATAATGCAGCAGTGGAAGCGGTGATTTTGACTGTGGCATTCTGGGCACTTCTTTTTCTGGTGGAGAAAAGGAAGGTGGCAGAAAGCCTGATGGAGCGGAATCTATATGAGTCAGATCCCATCAGACATCCGTATGCAGCGGCAGGTACGCTCATTTTCACAATCGCCCTTATGACCTGTATTTTTGCAACATTAGACAATGCAGTGACATTAGGGCATGCAGGTGGAAGTATGGATATCGGACAGTGGCCAAGACTGATCCTGGCGGTCAGCGGACTTGTGTCAGGCGTATTGTTTGATTATGGAAAAGGCAGATATAGGAACCTTATCATGTACTGCGTGACGCTGCTTTCCACGGTGTGTATACTTGTGATCGTTTCCGGCGGCTCTTTTTTGCTTGGGCTGATCGTATTTTATCTGTCGGCAGGCTTCTTTGTTGTGTTTTTCTCGACCGGTTTTGTGCGGCTGGCGGGGTATATGAGAGTGCCGCAGTTTTGTGCTGGCATGGGAAGAGCAGTGAACAATCTCTGCGCCATACTCATTGGAAGTTTTTCAGTAGCACTGATCCGGTCCGGCGACAGTACGAAGATCATGATCGCATCGATCGGGTTATTTGTGCTGATCAGCATTGCGATTTATATTTACACGGTGATGGGACAGACGGATGTGGAATTGCCTGATCAGGAGCGGAAACAGGAAGAGGAGCAGGATTATTTTTCAGCATTTGCAGATACCTATGCGCTGACAGAACGGGAGCAGGAGGTGTTGAAAATGCTTTTGGCATCGGATGAGGAGGTGCAGGAGATCGCAAATAGGCTTTATATTTCGAGGGCAATGTTATATCGATATATTTCATCGCTCAACAAAAAAACAGATACAAATTCAAGGATTGGCCTGATCCAGTTTTATTATACATGGAAACTGGAAAAAAAGGCTGATCGTGACGATTGAGACATATGTAAACTCCCGGATCGTGCAATTTTATGTTAAGCTTTTTTCAGTATATTCCTGGTATGGAGATAGGAGGCTTGAATGAGACATAAGGTGCGTGATCTGGGAGTCTTTTTTTGTCTTGCGCTGATGTTGTTTACTGTGACTTCCTGTGGAAAAGAAGTGAGTGATCAGACGATCGCAGCGACCGAACAGAGTTCTGAAGAAAGCCGTGCTGCAGAAGCAGTCATGGGGACAGAAACGGTGGAAACTTTTTCGACGGAGAAAGCCGGATGGTTCTGCATGCAGACATTGTGGCGGCGCAGGAAAAATTGTCTGCGAACTCTGTGGCGGTTCGCATGGAAAGCCGTGTTCTATTTGTCATGGCAAGGGTGTGATCACGGATGATTGTATTCTCTGTCATGGAGCGAAGAAATGTACGGTATGTGGCGGAAGCGGAAAAGTGTAGAGAAGAGTCCCAAAATGGGAGAACAAAATTGCACAAAAAAGTAGTATAGGAGGAAAAGCAGATGAGAAAGGCGTGGAAGAAAGCAGTCAGTGTCCTGCTGACATTGGTACTGATATTCGGTGTCCTGCCGGGGATGAACGTGTCGGCAGAGGATGAAGGAGGACAAGGAAGCAGATCAATTGAGTTGAATTTTGCAGGTACTGTGAATGGCAGCACTGTCACGTATGACGTAGAGGGCACAGATGTTGCGTTAACGGTGGAAGGTGCAGAATTAAATGATTCTAAAGTTTCTATATCAGAGGGGAATTTAGGGAGTGTAAAATTTAAACTCGAGAACTTTGATCCAGATAAGATGCAGATTCGTGTGTATTCAAACGATGGATTTCAAACATATCTTACGGTAAATCAGAATGAAACTTCACTGGCAGAACGGGAGGGTGAAGGAGGATTCCCAGATTCTATTACACTGGTCGTAGAAAAAAAGGGTTCGCAAGGACAGCCGGGGCAGTCAACAGATAACAGGATTCGCTTACAATTGGAGGGGGATGCCTGTAACGGCTTTGCAGACATGGTTTCTAAAGATATACAGATATATGTAAGCAAGGATGGTGGCAGCAGTTTCAGTCAATTGACAGGTTTAGATACCAACAGTACAAAAGAATATGTGTTTGAAGCTGACATAACATCTATACAATTTTACGTTTCCTGTGATGAAACAAAATACAGTCTGCAGTTTCCGGGAAAGTCCGCAGATGAGGGAAAATCCGAGCAGACAGCGATAGCGTTAAATGCAGCGGGAACACAGCATATCCAGATCGATCATTCTGTGAGAACCATTACATGGGCATATGACAGACAGACCTATGGAGAAGATGCCTATTTAGAGCATGGAAAAGCGCAGGTGGTTGCGGTAGAAGGTGTATATGATTTATATAGTATACCGTTTGCAAACAATCCAGGGGATGAGAAAGGTGGACATATTGCAGTAGAAGCCGGAAAACAAGTTACGGTAAGATTAACCCCGGATTATGGTTATCAGTTGAAAGGTGTATCACTTAATGGAGGAGTTACGTTGGCACCGCAGGCGGAGGTATCCACCTTCACCTTCACAATGCCGGATACCAACGTGCATTTTAAAGGAATCTTCACACAGACACAGGATGAAATTAATACAACAGGAACAAAAGTTTCTTCCGCCTCTGTTGAAAATGGAGCAAATGCGGCTCCAAGTGGAAATCTGCGTCTTACCGTGGAGGATTCGGATGCAAATACAACAAATGCACTTGCACAGGTAGAAAATGCAGTAAGTGCAGAAGCAGTAAACCTGACTTTAGACCAGATTGTCAGCAAGGGAGATGGAACTAACTGGGAGAATCCAGTCACGCAGTTAGACCAGCCTGTAAAAATGAAACTACAAGTGGCTGATTATGACACGGCGGCAGGATATGAGGTTGTAAGGGAGCATAACGGAAACCTCACAAAACTTACAACGTCTGTGTCGGAAAATGGTACGCTGACTTTTGAGACAAATCAGTTCTCAACTTATTTTATTGTGAAAACAGCAAAGAAAGCGGATAATGGTAATGCAAAAACGGAAAAAAGTTCCAATACATCTTCCACAACTGCCTCTTCGGCTGCGGGATCTACAGATAATGCGATAACTGCACAGTCAGTAAGCGGAGAGGGAGTCCCTGCAATCAATATCGCAAGTGCAGCAGATCAGCTTCTGAATCTTGCAAAGTTAAGTGAAGACGAGAACAAGGCAGTAAAAGCCGGAAACAAGACGCAGTTTGTTTTGAGTGCATCCGGCATGACACCAACAAAAGAAGAGATTGCACTCATTCAGAGTGTTCTTGGAAACAATGTGATTGGACAATACTTAAATCTTGATTTAACATTGAAGATATCAGGAAGAGCGGATCGCCAGATTACAGATTTATCCGCACCAATGTATATAGCAATCACAATTCCGCAGAACCTTGTGAACCATGACAGTAGTATTGAACGCACTTACAGGATCGTCAGAATCCATGATGGTGTAGCAACACTGATCGATGGAAATTACGATGCAGCCACGAATCAGTTTACATTTGCAACGGATGGTTTCTCAACCTATGCATTGGTATATGAGGATGTGAATACCACTCTGACAGGCAGATCGCCAAAAACAGGAGACAACTCCCTGTGGATGGTATGGACGCTCATTCTCTGTGCAGGATGCAGTATTCTGTTTGCAGCAGGAAAGAGATACAAAAAAAGGGAATGGTAATCATGAAAAATAGGATCATGTAAAAAATCTGAAAGAGGTAAAAAGGGCATGTGAAAAAACGAGAGTTTTTTCACATGCCCTTTTTATCTTATGCGAAACGACGTTAAAAAACATATTATCGCTGCATCAGGCGTCTGCAATAAGTTCCACCGGACAATGGTCAGAGCCGTACACTTCCGTATGGATTCCGGCAGACTGCAGCTTTTCGTCCAGACATCTGGAAGTGATAAAATAGTCAATACGCCATCCTGCGTTCTTCTCACGTGCCTTGAACCGGTAAGACCACCAGGAGTAGATCCCCTCTTTATCCGGATAAAAATAGCGGAAAGTATCTGTGAATCCGGAGTTTAACAGAGTGGTCATCTTTGCACGTTCCTCATCGGAAAATCCGGCATTTTTGCGGTTGGTTTTTGGATTCTTCAAATCGATCTCTTCATGTGCAACATTCAGATCTCCACAGACAATGACAGGTTTTACCTCGTCGAGCCTTTTCAGAAAGGCAAGAAAATCTTCTTCCCACTGCATGCGGTAAGGAAGTCTTGCCAGTTCGTTCTGGGAATTCGGAGTGTAACAGGTAACCAGATAAAAAGCATCGTATTCCAATGTGATGACACGCCCCTCATGGTCATGCTCCGGGATGCCGATGCCATAAGAGACAGAGAGTGGTTCGTGTTTTGTAAAAATGGCAGTGCCGGAATAGCCTTTTTTTTCGGCGTAATTCCAGAACTGATGGTAGCCGGGGAGATCAAGGGCAATCTGCCCTTCCTGTAATTTTGTTTCCTGGACACAGAAAAAATCTGCATCCACTTCATTGAAAAAATCTAAAAATCCTTTTTGCATGCAGGCACGAAGTCCGTTTACATTCCAGGAAATAAATTTCATAGTTTTATCCATCCTTTTCCTGCAGCAGTGACCGTGGAGGCATCTGCCGCTGATTTTTTTCTATATACTCTGACACAGTGTGGGTTATTCTGTTGTATTGTGGTAATAAGTGTTTAGGCGACCAGAAGTTATTTGCCCAGATGAGCAAATTCTTCCTCTGTTTCCATTGTAGTCCATTTGCCGAATGCTTGAGAATCCAGACTTGGAACATAGCCAAGATTCTTATATCCTAATTTCTTAAGCAATTCAATACTAGCTATATTTTCACATTCTGTAAAACTAATAAACTCCCATTCCGGAGCCATCTTGTGAAGATGTTCAGTCAAAACAGTTAAGGCTTCAAAAGCATATCCTTGTCGATGATATTTATAAGAAAAAGTATAGCCGAGAGAAAATGTATGATCCTTTGGCATAACAACTATTTCACCAATCATTTCATTTGTATCCTTTAGTGCTACTGCTATCATACAAGGAAAATCAATTGATATCTCATCATTTCTTCGGCGTTCAATCAAACTTACGATTCCATCATAGTCTTTTACCTGTCCTCTCTGATATCGAGCACATATTTCATTATTTCTATAATCAAATATTACATCCACATCATTTTGCAATACATTCCGAAGATGGAGTCTTTTGGTATCAATGGAAATCATCTATTTGTTCTCCTCTGTAATTTCAATCATTCACCTGTTCATGTAAATATGATTAGTCAAACTCATTAACACCATGATTCTACCATAATTGCATTTGAAAATCTATTTTATGCTATGAAAATTCATTCAAAGAAGTTGAACTTAAATTATGATGGGAATACAGATTGATTTCTGTCGTTACCCAATAGGCACTCATCCCATAACCGTGAGTTCCATAACGTAAATTGCAGATTCTGCAGTGCAGTTCATAGCGTAAATTGGGCATGTATAAGCACCCTCCCACAAGTCACTCATAACGTAAATGAAAGAAAAACGGTATAAACAAATATTATTTTCTTTGTGAGCCATGGAGATGGGATTCTAACAATCATGGAAGCCTTTGCTGAACATGATTGTTGTTCAGAAGCCCATCGTAATGCCCGGCGAACAGAAACATAATATTTCGTTTATACCATTTTTCTTTTTCATTACATATAAATTTGCCTTGTGAGAGGGCGCTTATATCTGCCCCTCACAACCTATAAAAGCACTGCAGAATCTGCGACACTACGCTGGCTAAACTCCGGTATATTTCGATTTATTTTGCCAGCAGCATCATGATTTTATTGCTGCGCTCCACGAATTTTGTCATCTCATCTACAGATAACGGATGGTTGGAGAGCACAGCCAGATCATATAACTGTTCACAGAACATTGGAACATTTTCGGAATCTTTGTGCTCGAAAATGTATTTTACAAGTTCATTGTTAGCATTTAAAGTAAGTGTCTGGTCAGCAGCAAACATATTCATGTCCATGCCGCCCATACCGTTCATGGCATACATCTTCATCATATCCTGCATACGTCTTCCTTCTTCGGAAAGTGTGATGATAGAAGAGATGTTCTCATTTTTCAGCTTCTCCACTTTCACAGTGAGTTTATCGTTGTTCAGAGCTTTTTTGAATACTTCTGTCAAAGCATCTGTCTCTGCTTTCAGATCTTCTGCAGAAGTCTCATCCTTTAAGGATTCTGTCACATCCGCATCAATACGCATGAATTTGTATTTTTCATTGCGCTGCTCTAACTGTGTGATGAAAGAGGTATCAATGTTGTGATCTAAGATCACTGCCTGCATGTTCTGTTCTTTAAAGAGCTTAATGTACTGACCCTGCTGGACTTTATCGGTAACATAGTAGATAACTTTACGTTCATCCTTTTCACTGTCAGCAGAAGTGTCGCTGCCATCAGCAGTATGATCAGATGCAGCAGCATCGCCAGTGTTTGTAATTGGATTACCATCTTTGTCTAATACCTCCGCATCGTCTTTCTTTTCTTCTTCCTTCACTAATAATTCAGGAAGAGTCAGATACTTGTCATCTAAGTTTTTGAACAGAATGTAGTCGTTCATCTTGTCACAGAACTTTGTATCTTTTAAGCAGCCAAATTTGATAAATGGGCTGATGTCATCCCAGTATTTTTCGTAGCTTTCTTTTTCGGTCTTGCACATACCGATTAATTTATCTGCAACTTTTTTGCTGATGTAATCGGAAATCTTCTTTACAAAGCCATCGTTCTGCAGAGCACTACGGGAAACATTAAGCGGAAGGTCAGGACAGTCAATCACGCCCTTTAAGAGCATTAAGAATTCCGGAATCACTTCCTTAATGTTATCTGCGATAAATACCTGATTATTATATAATTTAATAGTTCCTTCGATGGAATCGTATTCCGTATTAATCTTCGGGAAGTACAGAATACCTTTTAAGTTAAATGGATAGTCCATATTCAGGTGAATCCAGAATAAAGGCTCTTTATAATCCATAAATACTTTCCGGTAGAAAGCTTTGTATTCTTCATCGGTACATTCGCTCGGAGTCTTAGTCCACAGTGGGTTCGTATCATTCAATGGAACCGGACGTTTTAAAATCTTAAGCTTTTCGGTTCTTGGAGATACTTCTACGACTTCTTTTTCGCCATTTTCATTTTCTTTTTCCTCTGTCTTTGCTTCTTCTACGATTGTTTCAATGACAGTATCGGTATCTAATTTATCTTCCGGTTGGATGGTCTCATACTGTGGCTCGGCATTTGCCTTGGTCAGATAGATTGGTACCGGCATGAAAGAGCAGTACTTCTCAATGACTTCTCTTGCACGATATTCGTTGGCAAATTCCAAAGAATCTTCATTTAAGAAAAGAGTAATTTTGGTGCCGACTTCGGTACGGTCACTGTCTTTCATATCAAATTCTGTACCGCCATCGCATTCCCAGTGAACAGCAGTAGCACCATCTTTATAAGAAAGGGTATCAATGTGAACCTCATCTGCAACCATGAAAGCGGAATAGAAGCCCAGTCCGAAATGACCGATAATCTGGTCTTCGTTGGCTTTATCTTTGTATTTCTCCAGAAAATCGGTAGCACCGGAGAATGCAATCTGGTTGATATATTCTTCTACCTCATCAGCGGTCATTCCAAGACCGTTATCGATGAAGGTAAGGGTTTTGTCGTCCGGGTTGACAATAACGTGGATTTCAGGCTTATAATCGGCTGGAAGGGTATATTCGCCCATCATTTCCAGCTTCTTTAATTTGGTAATGGCATCACAGCCATTGGAAATCAGTTCACGATAGAAAATATCATGATCGGAATACATCCATTTCTTTATAATCGGAAAAATGTTATCGCTGCTAATTGATAAATTTCCATGTTTATTACTCATTTAAAACACTCCTTTTCTTTCTCTATATAATTTCTTGTTTTATTTTGTAGTGTCAGACTACAAATCCTAATAGAAATATTATACTTTGCAAATTTAAAAGTCAATAGAAAATTAGCACTCTTTAAAAAAGAGTGCTAACAAAAATCCGCAACACCAGTATTTATTGGACGTTGCGGATTTCTTAAAAGTTTATAAACTTTCTTTTTAATCATTTTTTCATTCAGATTTAACAGCTTTATCTGGGCTTAAATTGCTTTCCTTGCAGATATAAATAGGCCGTTTTTTGACCTCCATATAAGTGCGGGAAAGGTAGGAACCTAAGATTCCGATGCACAGAAGCTGGATACCTCCGATAAAGATAACGATACATGCCATGGACGGCCAGCCGAAAGCGGAGCCACCGAATAAAAGCTGCCTTACAATAATAAAGATAATGGCAAGGAAGGAAATGATACACATAAACATTCCGGTAAAGGATGCAAGCTTCAACGGAGCTGTAGAGAAGGATATCATTCCGTCCAAGGAGTAGCGGACCAGCTGGAAGAAAGACCATTTGGTTTCTCCGGCAATCCGCTCTGTATTTTCAAATTCAATCCATTTGGTACGGAAACCGACCCAGCCAAATAACCCCTTGGAAAAGCGGTTGTATTCATTTAATTCTAACAATGCATCAACAAAAGGACGGTTCATCAACCGGAAATCTCTGGCACCATCTACGATATCTGTATCGGACATTTTGCGGATAAGCTTATAGAACATCCGGGCAAAGAAAGAGCGGACAGGCGGTTCTCCTTTGCGGTTTACCCGTCGTGTGGCAACCGAATCATAGCCTTCTTC
>OJMH01000268.1_pt1 | contig 74959 bp, 63 predicted proteins | sample 1597111 | NCBI WGS metagenome assembly OJMH01 (sample SAMEA2452115, study PRJEB22498) | human gut metagenome | reverse complement strand
ACAGATTCATCTTTGGATAAATTGGTGTAATGTCCATTTCACGCATATATCTGCCTGCTTTACGGCGTCCAACCTGATATCCGCGCAGTTTAAGTTGCGCAGACATCTGACGGGCTCCCCAAGTAGGATTATCCGTATGCAGATGGTCAATGATAGATTTGCATTCCAGTTCTTCCTCTGAAACGGGGATGCCGCTATAATATACGCTGGTACGATTGATTCCAAGCAACTTTGCACCGGTAGAAACTGGCAATTCTTTAGTCGTCGAAAGGTTTCGGACTAAATTTACTCTCGTAGTCAGGTCCGACAACTTCTTCAGATTTTTTTTTGAGCCAGTCAACCTGCATAGTAAGTTGACCGACCTTTTTGGCGTATTCGGCTTTTTCCTTGCGCTCTTCGGCAAGTTTTTCCCGGAGATTGTCTTCCCGCTTATTATCGAATGCGAGAGAAGCATTAGTAAGGAATTCTTTCTTCCAGTTGCGGAGGAGATTTGGTTGAATATCGTTTTCAACAGCAAGCACATTAAGTTCTTTTTCTCCTTTAAGCAGTTGAAGTACGAGGTTGGTTTTAAATTCAGCACTGAAATTTCTTCTTGATCTGGACATAATAAGTACCTTCTTTCATTTGTTGGTTATAGTATATCAGATTCATTAAGAAATGTCGTGTTCAGTGTCTTAATTTATGAGACCATTATACCCAACCTTTCGCCTCCTCTGCTTTGATATTTGTTGAACTATTATAATTTCCGGTACATAACATGCAGCATATCAGTCCCAATATCATGGCACACATAATTATAATCTTTTTTTGCATTTAATATATTCTCACTTCCTATGATTTGTTTAATTTTACCATATCTTACGGTATTTTTTAACCCCCACTTTTCAAAAAAAGCCAGTTATTTGTTTACTTCTTTATCTTAACTTTTTTTACTTTACTCCATTTACCATATACTTTTTTTCCGTTGTAAATATTATATGCTCTAACTCTTATATAGTATGTTTTTTTCTTGCTAAGTTTTCTTAAAGTTACAGAACAAGTCTTTTTTTCTACCTTTTTTGCTTTAACAAATTTTCTTGATATACTATATTGAACCTGATAGCCCTTTGCATATTTATCTTTTTTCCAATTAACTACAACTTTATTCTTTTTTTTGTTTGATATTTTTCTTATGGTTATTTTATTAGGTTTATTCACACCTAAAACTGCAACACAAACCTCATCTTTTTTGTTACTAGTAGATGGTATTACATTTATTTTATTATTTGGGGTTGAAGTTTTATTATCTTTTTGCTTTTCTAATTTATTAATAACCATCGTTTCCTCATAACCACAATCTGTACAAATTCTCCTTTTTTCTCCAGTTTCATCTTCTGTTTCCTTCTTAATAACCTCCCAATCTGAAAATATGTGTTCATGAGAAGTATTTTTTCCAAACCAATAAGTAAATTCTTCACCTTCATCTTTTTTAACATCCCCATCTAGCGATATGAAAAACACATAATTCTTTCCTGCTTTCAACTTATACCCTTTATTCTTCGTAAATTCTAACTCATTATCTTGGTCATCATATACACACCAAAACCATTCTTTATAAATATTGTCTATTGAATCAGGTTCAGTATTATACCACAAAGTATAATAGCCACTTTCTAATGGTGTTATAACATAAAAGTTCTTTGATGTTATACCAATTATTTCTGTCTTTTTCTCATCAATTTTTAATTTAGGGAAATTAGCATCTATTTTTTTCTTAACATCAATGTTATATGAAGCAGAAATACTTCCTAAAATTGTTACTTGTATAGATTGTAATCCTGCTTTCATTTTACCATAATCCTCTTCACCACTATACTGTACTTCTAGTTGATACATAATTGATATTTCATCGTAACCTATTGATTCTACAAAGTGCTCCTCTACAAAGTGCTCCGAAAAAGTACCATCCGAATATAATATTTGAAATTTGATATTCGCATCTCTGAAATCAATGTTAGGGAAAAATTTCCCTGTGTATGTAATATCATTATAAAACAACCCTGTATGGATAGTTTTATTATCAGAATCCAACGGACAATACTCATAATCTAGTATATTTAATCCTACAATATCTTTATTGTCTTTGTTTATTGAAATAGAAATTGATTTTCCATATGTTGGGCCAATTAAAATCAAATATTTTTTCTCTTTTTCTAGATTAATTTTATAACTGTCATTATTAAATTCAGTAAAAGTCCCCTGTAGTTCATTAACAACACCAAATTCCTCAATTTCATAAATCGTATAATATTCTTCTGAACCTAATTTCAAAGTATATGTACCTGTTTCATTAGGACTAATTACAAAACAATTTTCTTCATTTACGTCAGATTCAACTACTTTTGTTTCATTAGTTGATAATTGTGTTATTTCTTTCGAACTTTTTTCAATTGTAATAGAAACATTACTTGTTCCGCCAAATGCAGAATCATTACTATCAGCATCCCAGTGATACAAGCCGAATTGTATTAGATATTTATTATTTTTAACTAAATATATATCTGATATATCATATGATATATCTAATAATTCGCGACCATCATATGTTATGTCATAACCGATGCTGTAAATATCGGCATTATCAGCTATTTTGTTCACTGAATAGAATCCTGTTTCCTTTGGGGTAAAATAAAAATATTTACTATCCTCAATTTCGCCTGACCATGTTTTATTTTCCTCAATATTGCTCACTGCCGCATTTACTTTAGATGGACAAAATATAAAAAACGACATATATATAAACATTAATACTAAAATTTTTTTCATACGCCTATCTCCTTTAACCAATTATTTTATTACGTTTTTTCAATAGAGTCATCTTCTAGTAAAGATTATAATTACCAAACAGATGACTCTATATAACATATTACACAAATCTTATAATTTAAAAATGATAATGCTTTTTAATATCTTTTATACCATTAAAAATCTGAATATGGGAACGCATAACTTACTTGTGCTGTTTCATTTTCGTATATATCAACATTATATTGCCAATATATTGTACCAGCCACATTCATGAAAATATTATACTGTTTTTCAAGATTTTCACGTTCATTACCGTATAAAACAGTTTCTGATTTGCATTCATGTGAAGAAATCAAAATATTATATTGTCCTACTGGAATATGTGAAATTTTATAATTACCAGTACCATCAACTGTTCCTTTTCCAACCACAACATTCTCTTTTTTATTTATTACAAAAACCTTTGCTCCCGTATCACTTACATAGCCTCTATACCTATTATAATGAAATGTTATATTTCCCTCAAGCGAACCATATTTGATCTCTTCTTCTGATTGCGTTGATTTATTGGTCTTCGACTTTGCTTTTACAAGCACCTTACATTTTAGTTTCTTCGACTGAATTTTTGCGGTAACAATAGTTTTGCCTGCTTTTTTGGCTTTTACTACTCCTTTTGCATTTACTGTTGCAACGCTTTTTTTACTAGAACTCCATCTTACTTTTTTCTTTAAATTTTTAACTTTAAGCTTATAAGTTTTGCCAACTGTAAGTTTTAAATTTTTTTTGTTTAATTTAATAGTCGCTGCTTGTGTGTTTCCTATTGGAATCATGCAAAAACATAAACATAAAATCATCATAATACTAAATATTTTTTTCATTACTTTTTCCTCCTTTTGAGCATTATCATTTTATAGCCACTATATCACTCCCATGTCCATTTCCCTTTCTTTTTTTTACACACAAAAAAGACGGCTCACCGCCGTCTTTCCTATCTCACATCTATTCCAAAACATCCGTCAACGTATACACATCAACACTTCCAAAGCACTGTAACAGTAAATAATCTAATGGATATTTGTCATCCATCGGACGCATACCGCACAAATTCAGTATGCTGTCTGCCATTGCTACAAATTCCTTTTTCACGACTTCCGGCGACTCTTCTCCTGACTGTTTCAAAACCACATAATGAATCAGGACAAGCAAATCTGCACGGCGTATGTTATGCGTGCGCTGGCGCTGCTTACGGATTTCTTTCTCCAATTCCTGTAATTTTGTTTCGTCATCCTTCTTACCGGTTCGACACTTGGTATACGCCTGCAAAAGCCGCATTTCCTTTTCTTTTTGCTTAGCAATTGAACTAATATCAGAAATATATTTCGCATCCACTGCACCAATTTCTTTTTGCAGCAAATTCCGCTTCATATCGCCAAACCGTGTATGCGGAAAATGAATACCATCATAAATTTCTACAATCAAATCCGAGACACGGCGAAGCGGACTATATGCCATCTTCGTCAAAAACTGAATTTCTTTCACTTTTTCTTTGGATAACGGGCTTTTTACCAACCGGGTCTGATTCTTTATAAAACGCCGTATTTCTTTTCCGTAGTCTTCTTCCTTAATGTCATTGTTTTTCAACCACGAAAAAAATCCGGCATCTTCTAAGGCAGTAAACAAACATTGTTTGATATCTTTTCTGAAAAAAGCCAGTGCTTTCTCTAACAATGCCATATAATTTTGATAGGTTGTCATGCTATAGCCTTTAAATAATGCTTCGTTTTTTCGCATCCACACAAGAAATTCTTTTGTGTCAAGATTTTTTACCGGCTCATAACGCTTTAAAATCTCGTCCGTGTGTGCCGTCTGCCGGATAGGCACATTCCAATCGCTGTATTGCTCAAAATAAGCAACCATCTCCTCATACTGCTCATAAGTCATATGATTTTCCAACCCGTACAAAGCAATCATCTCGTGATAATCATTCACCTGAAAATCATGTTCAGAAATGGCATACATAAAATATTCTCTTGTTTCATCCACTGATAACTGACAGACAAATGCCAGATGAATAATCTGTTCTCTTTTTGGCATCGACTGTCCATGAATACCAAACCATTTTTGAATGGTTGGACGTGAAGCGATTTTTGCCTTTGACACTTTATCATAAAAGTTATGATAAGCATTTTGCCTGACCTCATCCTCAATTACTGGACTGATTGTTTTTTCTGTTGTTTTCCATTTTTCAATCATGAAACGGTCGCATTTCATAAAACACTTTTGCATCATTTCATGAAAAATACGTCTCTTTTCTTCCTCTTCCATTATGTTCTCCTGTTATGACAGTGAATCTAAGTCACCATTAAATTTAACTTTTGATTTCTTTTTCTTTGGCACCGGTTTTGGCGTAACTGTCGGTCTTGGCGTGGCAACAGTTTTTTTCTTTCCTTTGCTAATCGTAAGCCGCAGCGTTTTTTTCGATACATCGGAATACGTTTTCCCTGCCGGAATATTCTGTTCAATCACCGTACCTTTCGCCTTTTTGCTGTATTTCGTTTGGAAACGCACGGTCAAACCTTCGTCTTTTAATTTCTTCAGATTCTCTACTGCCGCCTTTTTTTCTAACCCGACATAATTTTCAATTGTAACCGTATATGGTGTTGCTGTTGACGTTGGTACACTTGTTGCCGGCATTGTTGTTTGAGGGGCAGCCACCACTGGTCTTTTGTTTATTTCCGATTTATTTTGAAAGACAGAAATAACGACCACAAGCAGAACCGCAATCAAACCAGCTATAAATATTTTTGAAGCAGTTCTTCCTTTTTTTCGCTCTTTTTTCTTATCATAAAAAGTGTCGATTTCACGCATAATATGAGCCGTATTAAAAGGATGATATGTTGTGTTTTGTTTATCAGCATCGGTTGAAAATTCTGATAAATCTTTTTTCTCATACAGCATTTCAAATAATTCATCCATTGTTTGGAACCGGTCTTTCGCATCAACGAAAAGTCCTCGCTCAATCACGTGAATTTCATACTCACTTAAACCTGTGCCATAAAATTCATGCAGCGGTTTCATATGGTCCGCAATCATTCGTTCAATCGAATCATCCGGGTCAATTCCGGTAATCGCAAAATATATGGTCGCACACAGCGAATAAACATCTGTAAACGCTCCTTGTTTTCCTCGCTGCCTGCACTGCTCAATTGGTGCATAGCCACGCTTGTAAACAAGCGTTAATTCCTTGTTTCTCTGTTCTTCAAAATTTCTTGCCTCACCAAAATCAATAAGCTGAATACTTCCACCTTTTGTCACCATTAAATTATCCGGGCTGATATCACGGTGAATAATTCCTTCTTTATGTATCACGCAGAGAGACTCTATCACAGGTTTTAATTTTGTAAGGATATCTTCTCCCTTCATCGTCCCATAATTTCTAACATATTTTTTCAGGCTCTCGCCCTCAACATATTCCATTACAATATATGAAATCGAATCAACAACAAAAAAGTCACGGGCAGAGGCAATTCCATCCAGTGCATAAAAACGAGCAGCCATCTTCACTTCACGCTGTGCTACTTTCCGGTCTTTTTCACTGCTGTTTTCATACTCTTTAATCGCCACCGGAACATCAATTAAAGTGTCCATTGCCTTGTAGGTTGTTCCAAAGCCACCACTGCCAAGTGTACACTCAATCACATAACGATTATTTAGTTTTGTTCCTTTTGTTAATTCGTATCCCATTGTTTGCTAAATCCTTTTTGTTTTACTCTTACTGTACACTCTTTTTTTGTTTTGCACCCGGTAGCTTCGAATCCGAAAGCTTATCTTGCCCTTTCCGGGTGTGTACTTAAAGTTTAATACAGTATTCTTCTTAATCTTATATTTGGATAAAGGAATTTTCTTGTATTTCTTTTTTCCAAACCGAACCCACATTTGCAAATATGGGTCAGAACATGATTTTAACCGAATACTTATATAATGGATTCCATCCGTTGTTATTTTCCTTTTTAGCTTAAATACCGGTGCTTTTCGTTTCAACATCAGTTTCTTCCCATCCGAAAAAACACCATACTGATAATTCTTCCCGTTTGAGTTATAGGCACGCACTTTATAATAATAGTTTTGGGCATACTTTACTTTTGAATCTGTAAAACTGCATTTATTCTTGAATCCATCTGCTATCTTTTGGTAGTCCTTGTTCTTTTTTGTTGAACGGTAAATCTCATAACCATCAGCCTGCTTTTGGTTGTTCCAAGAAAGCTTAATCTGTTTTTTCTTTCCGGCATTCAATTTAAGATTTGATACTTTTGGCAGCACAGTTTCTGCCGATGTACTAGATAGCGTATTTAATGGTAACTTTTCGTTCTCTATCTGTTGGGTGTCTTTTATTGGTATAATTGTTGGTGTAATTGTTGGCGTAACCGTAGGCATAACTGTAACTGTCGGAGTTGGCGTATTCTTATTGGCAACAAAATCAATTCCTGTAATTTTTATACTTTCAACTTCCTTTGTCCAAGAACAAAAGCCTTTGCGGTCCATCAACCTGAAATTAAAACCTATAATTTTCTTTTCAGTTCCATCTACTTCTACATAAGGTACAAAAGAAACTTCTCCTTGTGAATTTTTTGATTTTGCTGTAGGTCTGTTTACATAATTTGTTTTATTTGAACTATAGCCATTCAAATCAGCAGAATTGCAAACTGCTTGAATCAACAAATTCTGGCATAAAAAATCACTAGATTCACAAAAATCGGATTCATTTTCGTTAAATTCTTTACATTTCAATTGATATCGCAATCTAATTTCTGAATAATCTTGTGCACAATACCAAGAATCATTTAACTCATCTTGCAAATCAATCCAACAATTATATTTTGTAAACTCTGTTTGATATCGCGACAAATCAATTGAAAAGTCTTTGCCTTTCCTATTTTTTAATTCATTTTCATCCAGAATCGGCTTTGGTGGCCTTGGTGTACTATAACAATATTCTGGCATAAACCAAGATGGAGTATAAGAAGGCGTAGGAACAGGATCACATACTCCAATATTTTCATACGGAATAAACCGTATAGAAATTAATCGAACAGATTTCACTTGCAACGGCCAGGAGCCATCATAAGAATTATGTAAAGTTAACCTATACTCATTGTAGAATACATCATCATAATTATATGTATCCTGATGAGCTAATGCTAGTATTAGGTTCGTCTTGTTTACCCATATTTTTTTTGAATAACCTTTACGTCTAAGTTTATCTTTTGAGGTTAATCCAAACGAACATTCTACTGTATCAAAGTACCACGCGTCTTCTGGTAATCCTGAATCAGCCAACTCTTTTTCTTTAAGTTTTTCATCTTTAAATTCAATTTCATAGGTAAATTTAAGAGATTCATAATGCTCATATATGAGCGGAGATTCAAAAACATCCTCCTGACATATTTCAATTGCACTACCAGTAGATACTGTATTTTCACCTGTCAAATCAACTGAATATGGATGCATTTTATAACCATGCCAGTCATCATCATGAAAATTATCAGAAGTTAATGCTTTTGCATGATTACTTTTTATTAAACCACTAGGACATATTAATTGCATAATCAAAGCCACAACCAGCCAAACTGCTATTTTTTTCCTTCTGTTTTTCATATCTTAAACACTCTCTCCTCTATGCCAACGGTAACACAAGTAAAAAGCCACAAGCCAGCCTTCACCAACTTGCAGCTTACAATACTCAAACTACTTCTTGTCTTATTCTTCCGGAACATCCTTAATACTAAAACTGATACGTCCCATTTTATCTTTGCCAAGGCAGATAACTTTCACTTTATCACCAAGTGTGAGCTCGTCCTCTACATGATTGATGCGGCGATTTGCAATATTTGAGATGTGAACCATTCCCTCTTTGCCGGGAGCAAACTCAATGAAAGCACCAAAGTCTTTAATGCTGACAACTGTTCCCTCAAGAATCTGACCTTTTTCAAAATCAGTTACGATGATTTCGATGAGACGGAGTGCTTCGTCCATTGCCTCTTTGTCCGTTCCGCAAACGGAAACAGCACCATCATCGGTAATGTCGATTTTAACACCGGTGCGCTCAATCAATGCGTTGATTGTCTTACCTCTCTGACCAACAACTTCACCAATCTTAGCCGGGTCAATCATAATCTGTTTAATCTTTGGAGCGTAAGCATTTACTTCTTTTCTAGGCTCTGCAATTGCTTTTGCCATAACCTCATCCAAGATGTAAAGGCGGGCTTCTCTTGTTCTTGCAATAGCCTGCTCCACGATTTCTCTTGTCAAACCATGAATCTTAATATCCATCTGGATGGCAGTAATACCTTTTTTCGTACCGGCAACTTTAAAGTCCATATCGCCGAAGAAATCTTCAAGCCCCTGAATATCTGTCAAAATCAAGTAATCATCATCGGTATCACCGGTTACCAAACCAACGGAAATACCAGCAACTGGTGCCTTAATCGGAACACCGGCAGCCATCAATGACAATGTAGATGCACAAATACTACCCTGGGATGTAGAACCGTTGGATTCCAAAATTTCGGATACGGTACGGATTGCATATGGGAACTCTTCTTCACTAGGAAGAACAGGAACCAAAGCACGCTCTGCCAAAGCACCATGTCCGATTTCACGACGTCCCGGTCCTCTGGATGGTCTTGTCTCACCAACGGACCATGATGGGAAGTTGTAGTGATGCATATATCTCTTGGATGTTTTTGTAATATCCAAACCATCTAATTTCTGTTTCTCTGAAAGTGGAGCCAATGTTGTAACATTCAACACCTGTGTCTGTCCACGAGAGAACAAACCGGAACCATGTACTGTAGGAAGTACATCAACTTCTGCATGAAGTGGACGAATCTGTTTTACCTCACGGCCATCCGGACGTTTGTGGTCTTTCAGAATCATCTTGCGGACTGTAACTTTCTGGAATTTATAAACAGCCTCATCAATAAAGGAAATCCAGTCCTCATGCTCTTCTGCATAACGCTCTTCCAAACGGTCTTTGATACCGCGGATATTTTCTTCACGAACCTGTTTTACATCAGTAAATACAGCTTCTTCCATAGCTTCCGGTGTAATGAAATTAACCATGTCATTCCACATATCTTCCGGAATATCGAAATGCTCATACTCGTGTTTCTCTTTACCACACTCAGCAACAATCTTGTCAAAGAACTCGATAATCTGTCCATTCAACTCATGAGCACCATAAATTGCCTGAATCATCGTAGCTTCATCAACTTCATTTGCACCGGCTTCAATCATGATAACTTTATCTCTTGTAGAAGCAACAGTAAGTGCTAAGTCAGAAACCTCACGCTGTGCGCTTGTCGGATTGTAAACAAGTTCACCATCAACCAAACCAACCTGTGTTGCTGCGGTCGGACCATCAAACGGAATATCCGAAATACTGGTAGCCAGTGCAGAACCAAGCATAGCAACAAGTTCCGGTGCACAATCCTGGTCAACATCCATAACTAAGTTTTCCAGTGTTACATCATTTCGATAATCTTTTGGGAACAATGGACGCATCGGGCGGTCAATTACACGACAAGTCAAAATTGAGTTATCGCTTGGTTTACCTTCACGTCTTGTAAATCCTCCCGGAATTTTTCCGATGGAATACATCTTTTCATGATATTCTACGCTTAATGGGAAGAAATCAATTCCCTCTCTTGGTTTCTCGGATGCTGTTGCCGTAGAAAGGACAACTGTATCACCATAGCGCATAAACGCAGCGCCATTTGCCTGAGCAGCTACACGTCCAATGTCAACTGACAAAGTACGTCCTGCAAGCTCCATTGAAAATGTCTTGTACATACTTTTTCTCCTTTATTTTTATTTCGAGATGCCGAAACCACTGAAAAAACCACTGTATCAATGAGTTTTTCAGAAGTCTCGGTGTCATCTCAATTTACATACAAAAATTATTATACACAATCTTTGCAAAAAAAGCAACTTTCCTTATTCCGGATAACTGATAGCGTCATCGGGCCACTTTAAAACCTCATCGTGAAACAGTGGCACACGCATCAGACCGGCTCCAAATAAGTACGCACGGTCACGCTCCGCAATCTCTTCTAATGTACGCCATGTCACACCGACAATCGTTTGTTCCGACTCCGATAATTCCGGGTCAATTCCCTTGTGTGGAACCGCATCATCCGGAATTTCTACCAAAAATGTAAAAATCCGGCTTTCCAAATCCGGTTTATATTCAATGGCAAGCGGACGCACAATTTTTCCACTCACGCCTGCTTCTTCGTTTAACTCACGCAAAGCTGCTTCTTCCGGTGTCTCATTTTCCTCAATTCCGCCTCCCGGCAGATTAAAGAAATCTCTTCCTTTCATTCTGTGTTCTACAAGCAGTAATTTGCCATCCCGGCAAACCATAGCCTGACTGCGATTTCGTTTCATTTTCTCACCTTTTTAAGAAAAATTTTTTTCATAGAAAGAGTGCCTTCAATCAAACAGTATCCATTTGACGAAAGCACTCAACTCATACAAATTATTTACGCAAACCAAGTTTTTCAATCAGCGCACGATAACCTTCCAAATCTGTCTTCTTCAGATAATCCAAAAGGCCTCTTCTCTTACCAATCATTTTGTACATACCACGACGAGAATGATGATCTTTCTTATTCTCTTTCAAGTGCTCTGTCAAAGTATTGATACGCTCAGTAAGAAGCGCTACCTGAACTTCCGGTGAACCTGTATCATCCGGTGTTCTTCCATAAGCTGCAATAATTTCTTTTTTCTTTTCTGTAGTCATCATTGTGACATACCTCCTAAATATTTTCTTATCACCATTTACTAAGATCCGGTCGGAGTTTCCGTAATCTGAGTAATGGCTATTTGCTATCATAACACAATTTAAGTTCGTTGTAAACCTTTATTTCATGTCAATCGTAGCAATATCTACTAATGTCAATTCATTTTTCTCAGAATCCTCTAACGCAGTCAAAAGTGCATTTGCCGTATCTAAAGAAGTCAGACAGGTAACACCGGTCTCAATAGAAGTACGGCGGATGAGGAAACCATCGTGGGAATGTTCACCCTGTTTTGGAATATCAATTACCAAATCAATCTCATGGCCAAGCAGCAAATCCATCAGTGTCGGGGATTCCTGCTCAATCTTGTTGACACCGATAACCGAAACGCCGTTCTCGCCTAAGAACTTAGCTGTTCCGCGCGTCGCATAGATTTCATAGCCAAGTGCCTGGAAACGTCTGGCAACGGAAATTGCTTCGTCTTTCGAGTTATCATTTACCGTAAGAATCATCTTCTTGTATTTCGGAAGATTGATTCCGGCTCCCATAAAGGCTTTGTGAAGTGCCTCATTAAATGTCTTTGCGATACCTAAGCACTCACCGGTTGACTTCATCTCAGGTCCTAAGCTGATTTCTGCACCGCGCAGTTTCTCAAAGGAGAATACCGGCATCTTAATTGCGATGTAATCCGATTTTTTCGCAAGTCCAGGTGTATAACCCATATCCGTGATTTTTTCACCGAGGATTACGCGGGAAGCCAGTTTCACAATCGGAATTCCGGTTACTTTGCTGATATATGGTACCGTTCTTGACGAACGAGGATTTACTTCAATAACAAAAACTTCATCGTTATAAACAATAAACTGAATGTTAATCAAGCCAATTACATGGAGGGATTTTGCGAGTTTTGCCGTATAATCAACTAAAACTTCCTGAACTTCAGGTTTAATGCTCATGGCAGGATAAACCGAGATACTGTCACCGGAATGAATACCAGCACGCTCTACGTGTTCCATAATACCAGGAATCAGAATATTCTCGCCATCACATACCGCATCAACCTCAACCTCTTTACCCATAAGGTACTTATCAACAAGAATTGGATGTTCCTGCACATGGCGGTTGATAATTGACATAAATTCACGAATATCATCATCATTAATCGCAATCTGCATGCCCTGTCCACCAAGTACATAAGATGGGCGGACAAGAACCGGATACCCAAGTTCATTTGCTGCCGCTAATGCCTCTTCTGTTGTAAATACGGTTTTTCCTGCCGGTCTCGGAATCTTACACTGCTCTAAGATTTCATCAAACAGCTCACGGTCTTCGGCAGCATCTACATTCTCTGCACTTGTTCCCAAAATCGGAACTCCCATTTTGAGAAGTGCTTCTGTCAGTTTGATTGCTGTCTGTCCACCAAACTGGACAACCGCACCATCCGGTTTCTCAATATCCACGATATTTTCTACATCTTCCGGTGTCAATGGCTCAAAATACAATTTATCTGCCACATCAAAGTCCGTACTTACCGTCTCCGGATTGTTATTTACAATAATTGTCTCATAGCCGCTCTGTGCCAGTGACCACACACTGTGAACCGAACAGAAGTCAAACTCGATACCCTGACCGATTCGGATTGGACCGGAACCAAGAACCATGATTCGTTTTCTGTCCTTATCTTTGGAAACTTCCGTTTCGCTGCCAAACACGCTGTAATAATATGGCGTACTTGCCTCAAACTCAGCCGCACAGGTATCAACCATCTTAAACGAAGCAACGATTCCATTTTCATGGCGCATATCATGAATCTCACGCTCTGTCATGCCTGTATAGTTAGCAATAACAGCATCCGGGAATTCCATTCGTTTTGCTTCTGCCAAAATTTTCGGTGTCAATGTTTCGTTTTTCAAAGTCTGTTCCATCTCTACCAGATGGGCAATTTTATCAATGAACCACAAATCGATTTTTGTAATGTCATGAATTTCTTCATAGGTAGCACCCTTGCGAATCAGCTCGGCAATAATAAAGATACGGCGGTCATCAACAATGTGGATACGCTCTAGCAGTTCTTCTTTGGAGCGGTCACTGTAACGCCCGATATCCAGACTGTCAATGTGCTGCTCCAGTGAACGGAGTGCTTTCATCAACGCACCTTCAAAGTTATCACAGATACTCATAACCTCTCCGGTTGCTTTCATCTGTGTCGTCAAAGTACGTTTTGCCTTGATAAATTTATCAAATGGCAGTCTCGGAATTTTTACAACACAGTAATCCAGTGCTGGCTCAAAACTTGCAAAGGTTTTCTTCGTAATAGCATTTGGAATTTCATCCAGTGTATATCCTAATGCAATCTTTGCTGCTACTTTTGCAATCGGATATCCGGTCGCCTTAGAAGCAAGTGCGGAAGAACGGCTGACACGAGGGTTTACCTCGATAACACAGTATTCAAAACTGTCCGGATGAAGTGCAAACTGCACATTACATCCACCGGTAATACCAAGTTCTGTAATAATATTTAATGCTGAAGTACGAAGCATCTGATACTCTTTGTCACCTAATGTCTGAGACGGTGCTACTACAATACTGTCTCCGGTATGCACACCAACCGGGTCAATATTTTCCATGTTACAAACCGTAATACAGTTTCCTGCCGCATCACGCATTACCTCATACTCAATCTCTTTCCATCCGGCGATGCAGCGCTCAATCAAACACTGTCCGACACGGCTCAGACGAAGACCATTGGAGCAGATATCGTGCAGCTCTTCTTCGTTATGTGCGATACCACCACCGCTTCCGCCAAGGGTATATGCCGGACGGATAACAACCGGATAACCGATTTCGTTGGCAAATGCAATCGCATCATCCACATGTTCCACGACAATACTTGCAGCAATCGGCTCGTGGATTTTTTCCATCGTCTCTTTAAATTCCAAACGGTCTTCTGCACGTTTAATTGTCTGTGCAGTCGTACCAATCAGACGAACATTTTCCTGCTTTAAAAAGCCGGATTCCTCTAATTCCATCGCAATATTTAACGCAGCCTGTCCACCCAGTGTTGGGAGCACGCTGTCCGGTCTTTCCTTGCGAATCAGTTTCTGAACCACTTCAACGGTCAATGGCTCAATGTAAACACGGTCAGCAATATCTTTATCGGTCATAATGGTAGCAGGATTGGAATTAATAAGCACTACTTCCATTCCTTCTTCTTTCAGAGAACGACAAGCCTGCGTACCGGCATAATCAAATTCGGCAGCCTGTCCAATAACGATTGGGCCTGAACCGATTACTAAAACTTTTTTGATTTCATCCATTTTTGGCATTGTATGTATCCTCCTTACTCTTCCATCATCTTGATAAATTCATCAAACAAAACTTCCGAATCCTTCGGTCCAGCACAAGCTTCCGGATGAAACTGAACCGTGAAGATATTTTTCTGTAAATAACGAAGTCCTTCAACTGTGCCATCGTTGACATTTACAAAGGCAACCTCGGCAATCTCTTTTGGCACCGAAGATTCTTTTACCATGTAGCCATGGTTCTGGGAAGAAATGTATACGCGTCCGGTTTTTAAGTCCTTGACCGGATGATTTGCTCCGCGGTGGCCATACTTCATTTTCTCCGTGTCACAGCCACAGGCAAGTGCCATTAACTGATGTCCCAAGCAAATTGCAAAAATCGGAATATCCGATGCATACAGTTTTTTCAACTCTTCAATGACTTCTGTGCATTCTTTCGGATCCCCCGGTCCATTCGTCAGCATAATGCCGTCCGGATGGGAAGCAAGAATCGTTTCTGCTTTCGTTTTTGCCGGGTAAATTGTAACTTCACAGCCACGTTTTAACAAACATCTGGCAATGTTAAATTTCGTTCCAACGTCAAGAATAGCAACCTTCTTTGTAATAGAAATGTTGCTATCGGTATCTAAATCGCCCGGTTTATAGGAAACAATTTCCTTTGTAGTTACTTTGTCAACTACACCGCGAACGGAATATTTTTTAATTTTTTCAAGAACGGCAGATAAATCCTCAGGTTTTTCTGTGGTAATCATGCCATTCATTGTTCCATTTTCTCTGAGTCGTTTGGTGAGGGCTCTTGTATCAATTCCTTCAATTCCCGGAATGTCCTGCTCTACAAGAAACTGCTGAATACTTTCTTCTTTTCTGAAGTTGCTTCCAAGTCTTGCCAGTTCTCTTACAATAAAAGCATCGGTATTTGACTTTTTCGCCTCTTTGTCTTGATTACAAATACCATAATTACCAATTAACGGATAGGTCATTACTACTGCCTGTCCGGCATAACTTGGGTCCGTGAGCACTTCAAGATATCCTGTCATTGACGTATTAAAAACAATTTCGCTAATGACTTCTTTTTTACTGCCTATGCTTTTTCCGGTAAACACAGTTCCGTCTTCCAGTATCAGATATGCGTTCATGTTATCCTCCTTTAATCGAATGCCAGAATCATCTCCGCAGTTTCCACAAGATTGTTTCCGCTGTCCATACTAAGTTTCTGGATATATTTATGGGCCTCTTCTTCAGACAAATGGTTTCGCTCCATCAGAAGAGCCTTGGCATCATCAATTGATTTTTGTTCTTTTTCGGATCGTTTCCTTGGCTGGTATCTTCTCTTCCTTTTCTCCGCTGCGTAAAGTTCCATTGCCATTGTTTCAATGGTACTTACTAATTCATGCGAATGAATCGGCATAGACAAACACATAATGCTGCCAATTGAGCATTCCTGCAATTTGGCAGGCGATGCTACTAAAAGCATCTGAAATTCCCGCGGCAGATAGCCATACAATTCACTGTAATGCATGTCTGTTAAACGATATCCGCACAACACAATACCGCCGTCACATTCATTGGCGGCTGCAATCACTTGCGATGCACTATTAAATGCTAGTATATCATCATATCCGCTCCGATTCAAAACATTTTTTATTTTTTTCGCATCATCCAGCTTAGGAAACGCTACTATAATGTGCAGAATCGTTCACACCTCCCCGTAGAAAAGTATCAAAATAAGCGGTATCCGGACTAAATTCGGTCCAGATACTTCTCAACTTCCCATGCGGTTACCTGTTCGCAAAATTCATCCCATTCCTGTTTTTTCTTCTGGATGATTATGCGTGACAACTCTTCTCCATATACTTTATGGAAAAATTCGTCTTTTTCAAATGCCTGTACCGCTTCAATCAAAGTTCTTGGCAGAATATCAAATTCCTGTGCCTCCTCTAAATCATCAATACAGGTTGGTGGCTCGATTTTATTGCGGATGCCATCTAATCCGGCAGCTAAACATCCTGCTAAAACCAAATATGGATTACAGGAGCCATCCGGACTTCTCAATGCTACACGCGGTCCCATCTCACCGGTACTCGTCATACGCATAAGCGGAGTACGGTTTTTACGTGACCATGTAATATTAACCGGTGCATTGTATCCCGGCACCAAACGTTTGTAAGAATTGATAATCGGATTGTTAATTAAAGTAAGCCCTTTAATATGGCGCATAATTCCACCCATGAAATAGTATGCTGTTTTGCTCAGACCATACTCTTCATCCGGGTCACTGAAAATGTTCTCACCATCTTTGCTCAAGAACATGTTAAAGAACATCGCAGAACCTTTTTTCCCATAATTTGGCTTTGGCATAAACGTAGCATGAAGTCCATGTCTCTTTGCTACGGTACGAACGGTAAGTTTAAATGTCATAATATTATCGGCTGTCTGAATTCCATCATCAAATTTAAAATCGATATGATGCTGGCATACTTCATTAGAGTGATACGAAGATTCCATCTCAAATCCCATCTCGGACAGCGAAAGCACGATATCACGTCTTGCATTTTCTCCGGCATCCACCGGTCCGATGTCAAAAAATCCACCTTTTTCACTGGTGTTTGTCGTTGGTTGTCCATCTTCCGACATATCAAAGAGGAAAAATTCCGATTCCGGTCCGACATTTAACGTATAGCCGTCTTTTGCCGCTTCTTCGATTACTTGTTTTAAAATATAACGGGAATCTCCCATGAAAGGAGTTCCATCCGTATGACGCACATCACAAATAAAACGTGCTACACGGCCTCTCTGCGGTCTCCAAGGGAAGATTGTAAAAGTATCCAAATCCGGGACTAAAACAAGTTCATCCACATGCATCGTATCAAACCCATTAATTGCAGCGGCATCAAACGTACATCGGTTATTCAAAATAGAGTCCAACTGTTTGGCTGTTACTGCCATGTTTTTCAAAATTCCAAAAATATCCACAAATTGCAGACGGATAAATTCTACATCCTCCTCTTCTACAATACGAATGATATCTTCCTTTGTGTAATGCGACATAGTTTATTCTCCTTTCCATATGAAATCCGGCAGCAGTCCTCTGCCACCGGATAATTGTACCCATTAATTGAGGTTGGTATAACCCATCAAATCTTTATCAACTTCACGGGCTGCCTCTCTTCCCTCGCGGATTGCCCAGACAACCAAGGACTGTCCTCGGTGCATATCACCCGCTGTAAAGATTCCTTTCTGACTGGTGCTGTATTCGCCCTGCTTCGTCTGCACATTTGTGCGGTCCGTACATTTTACGGCAAATTCTTTTGTAACATACTCCTCAGAGCCTAAAAATCCTGCCGCAATAAAGACGAGGTCAACATCTAAAATCTGTTCACTTCCCGGAATTTCGCTCATCTGCATCCGTCCGGTCTTTTCATCTTTCTGCCAGTTCAGTTTCACGATTTTAACCTGTTTCAAATCACCTTTACTATCCTTGATAAATTCTTTTACCGTGGTCTCATAGATTCGCGGGTCACTGCCAAAGACAGCGATTGCTTCCTGCTGGCCGTAATCGGTCTTAAGAATTTTCGGCCACTCCGGCCAAGGATTGCTTGCCAAACGGCAAACCGGCGGTTTTGGCATCATTTCCAGCTGAACGACACTTTTAGCCCCCTGACGAATTGAGGAACCAACGCAGTCATTTCCGGTATCACCGCCTCCGATAACGAGTACATTTTTATCTTTGGCATTGATATAATCCGTATACTGCGGATTGCGCAAATGCTTGGTTACCCGTTTCAAATAATCAACGGCAAAATAAATACCTTTGGCATCTCTGCCTGGAGCATTAATATTACGAGGGTTTGAAGCACCACAAGTCAAAATGATGCGGTCAAATTCTTTTTTCAGCTCATCGGCTTTTACATCCACACCGACATTGACACCGGTACGGAAAACAACCCCTTCTGCTTTCATTACTTCTATTTTACGTTCTATTACCGATTTGTCAAGTTTCATATTCGGGATTCCATACATCAAAAGTCCGCCCGGATAATCCTCGCGTTCAAATACGGTCACGCTGTGTCCACGTTTATTCAACTGGTCAGCAGCCGCAAGTCCGGATGGACCGGAACCTACAATCGCTACTTTTTTGCCTGTACGGACTTTTGGAGGTTTTGGTCCCATCAATCCGTGTTCATAACCATATTCGATAATGGCATTTTCATTTTCCTTAATCGTTACCGGTGAATCATTCAATCCACAGGTACATGCAGCCTCACAAGGAGATGGACAGACACGGGAAGTAAATTCCGGAAAATTATTTGTCTTAAGCAGTCTGCCAAGTGCCTGTTCGTATCCGTTACGATAAACCATATCATTCCACTCAGGAATTAAGTTGTTTAACGGACAGCCGCTTGCCATACCACCAATCATCATGCCCGACTGACAGAACGGAACACCGCAGTCCATACATCTGGAAGCCTGCACACTGCGCTCCTCTTCACTCATCGGTACATGAAATTCATTGAAGTTTTTAATGCGTTCAAGTGGCTTTATCTCAAGGTTGTTCTCTCGTTTATATTCCATAAATCCGGTTGGTTTACCCATTGTAATCATCCTTTCTTTCTTCGTTTTCAAAAAATCTTAGCGTGCTTTTTTCAACTGGTAAAATGCTTCAATCTGTGCCTGCTCATTGCTCAGTCCCTTTTCTTCCATCTGGGCAATTGCCTGTAACATTGCCTGATAATCATGAGGAATGATTTTCTTGAATTTTGGCAGGTACTCACTAAAGTTTGCTAAAATTTCTTTACCACGTTCCGAATCGGTTGCTTCTACATGCTCACGAATCATATCTTTCAACTGCATAACGTCGTATTTATCCGTTACTGCATTGGATGATACCAGCTCTTTATTCAGTTTGAGATACAAGTCACTATTTTCATCCAGTACATAAGCGATACCTCCGCTCATACCGGCTGCAAAGTTCTTTCCGGTCGGACCTAAGACAACGACACAGCCACCTGTCATATATTCACAGCCGTGGTCGCCAACACCTTCTACAACAGCGTGTGCACCGGAGTTTCTGACACAGAAACGCTCGCCTGCCATACCGTTGATATAAGCCTCACCGCTTGTCGCACCATACAAAGCAACATTACCGATGATAATGTTATCTTCTGCTTTGTACTGTACATTTTCCGGTGGAAAGACAACCAGTTTACCACCGGAAAGTCCTTTTCCGAAGTAATCGTTACTGTCACCTTCCAATGTCAGCGTAAGTCCTTTTGGAATAAAGGCACCAAAACTTTGTCCGCCGCTTCCGATACATTCTACCGTAAAGGTATCGGCCGGTACATCGTCTCCTAAGTTCTTTGTGATTTCAGAACCAAGAATTGTACCAAGTGCACGATCCACATTGCTGATTCTTGCACTAATTTTTGTCTTTTCCCCGGTTTCCAGCGCATGCTTAAATTTCTTTAAGAATACTTTCTCATCCATTGTCTTTGACAATTTAAAATCATACGCATCTTTCGGATTATATAAATGCTTTTTATCTTTTGCAAATGGATTATCAATAATTGCGGACAAATCCAGTTTCTTCGTTCTCTCATCATCCTGAATGTCATCACGCACTTTCAATAAATCCGTACGTCCAATTAACTCATCAAGCTGTCTTACTCCAAGTTTTGCCATCAGCTCACGAACTTCTTCTGCGATAAAACACATGAAGTTTTCAACGTATTCCGGTTTTCCTTTGAATCGTTTTCTCAGTTCCGGATTCTGGGTTGCCACACCAACCGGGCAGGTATCCAGATTACATACACGCATCATCACGCATCCCATCGTAACAAGCGGTGCGGTTGCAAAACCATACTCTTCAGCACCAAGCAATGCTGCTACCATAACATCACGGCCGGTCATCAGTTTACCATCTGTCTCAATCACAACTTTTGAGCGGAGTCCGTTCATCATCAGTGTCTGGTGTGTCTCGGCAAGACCAAGCTCCCAAGGAAGTCCGGCATTGTGAATCGAACTTGCCGGAGCTGCACCGGTACCACCATCGTAACCGGAAATCAGGATGACGCCTGCACCGGCTTTTGCTACGCCGGCAGCGACTGTACCAACACCTGCTTCCGATACCAGTTTTACGGAAATTCTGGCATTGGTATTTGCACATTTCAAGTCGTAAATCAACTGTGCCAAATCCTCAATCGAGTAAATATCATGATGAGGCGGCGGGGAAATAAGGGATACACCCGGTGTTGAAAGTCTTGTTTTTGCAATCCAAGGATAAACTTTTCCACCCGGCAGATGTCCGCCTTCACCCGGTTTTGCTCCCTGTGCCATCTTAATCTGAATTTCTTTTGCACTTACTAAATAATGAGAAGTGACACCAAATCGTCCGCTTGCCACCTGTTTAATTGCGGAGCAGCGGTTTAAGCCGTCTTTTCCAATCGAGAGTCGTTCTAAACTCTCACCGCCCTCACCACTGTTGGATTTACCGTGTAAGCGGTTCATCGCAATGGCTAACGTCTCATGTGCTTCCTGCGAAATAGAACCATAAGACATCGCACCGGTTTTGAATCGTTTGACAATGCTTTCAACCGGCTCAACCTGCGAAAGCGGAATTCCCTTTTTCGGGAATTTGAAGTCTAACAAACTTCTCAAATTCATGAAGCGGTCTTCATTATCAATTTCTCTTGAATATTCTTTAAATAATTTATAGTCTTTCTGCCAAGTTGCCTGCTGTAAAAGATGAATCGTCTTTGGATTATAAAGATGATCTTCTTTTCCACTGCGTAACTTGTGCATACCCAGACTGTCAAGTGTTGTATCGTTACCAAGATCCAATGGGTCAAAAGCACGTGTATGAAGGTTTTCTACCTGTGTCTCAATGTCCTGAAGCGAAATACCACCGATTCTGGATACCGTATCGGTAAAGTACACATCTGTCACTTCCTTGGAGATGCCAATCGCCTCAAAAATCTTGGAACCCTGATAGGACTGAATCGTCGAGATACCCATTTTCGATGCAATTTTTACAATACCGTGAAGGATGGCTGAATTATAATCATCTACGGCAGCATAATAATCTTTGTCAAGCATGTTGCAGTCAATCAGGCGTTTGATGGTATCCAGCGCCAGATATGGGTTTACGGCGCAGGCACCATAACCTAATAAGGTGGCAAAGTGATGAACTTCTCTTGGCTCTGCACTCTCTAAAATCATAGCAACACTCGTTCTTTTCTTTGTGCGTACCAAATGCTGCTGCATTGCGGACACCGCCAATAAAGAAGGAATTGCCACATGGTTTTCATCGACACCACGGTCTGAAAGAATCAACACATTAACACCATCTTTGTAAGCTCTGTCTGCTTCCAAAAACAGTCGGTCAATTGCCTTTTTCAAAGAAGTATTTTTATAATAAGTAATCGGAATAACACCAACTTTGAATCCCGGCACATCCATGTTTTTAATTTTCAACAAATCTGTATCGGTCAAAATCGGATTCTTAATACGAAGTACACGGCAGTTTTCCGGCTGCTCATGTAACAGGTTTCCGTCCTCTCCAATATAAGTTGAAGTTGATGTTACTACTTCCTCACGAATCGCATCAATTGGTGGGTTTGTTACCTGTGCGAAACGCTGTCTGAAATAGTTAAACAACGGCTGTGGCTGTTTGCTAAGCATCGGAAGTGGTGTGTCATGTCCCATGGCCGCAATCGGCTCGCCACCATTTTGAGCCATTGGAAGAATGGAATTTTTTACTTCTTCATATGTGTAACCGAATGCTTTCTGAAGTTTTCTCCGCTCCTCATTGCTGTAGTGCTCCACGCGGTGGTTCGGAATGTGAATGTCTTTTAATTCTACCAGATTGCTGTCTAACCACTCACCATAAGGACGGCGGGATGCATATGTCTCTTTCAAAACATCATCATCCACCAATTCTCCTTTTACCGTATCAACCAAAAGCATTTTGCCCGGTCTTAAACGGTCCTTTTTAATGACATGTTCTTCACTGATTGGCATAACACCGACCTCGGAAGAAAGAATCAATTCATCCTCATCCGTAATATAATAACGGGAAGGACGCAGACCGTTTCGGTCAAGCACGGCACCAACCAAATCGCCATCTGAAAACAAAATGGAGGCCGGGCCATCCCATGGCTCCATCATCGTTGCATAATATTGATAAAAGTCTTTTTTCTTTTCACTGATATAACGGTTGTTTGCCCAAGGCTCCGGAATTGTAATCATTACGGCAAGTGGCAGTTCCATACCACTCATTACCAGAAATTCCAGTGTATTATCAAGCATTGCTGAGTCTGAACCGCTGGCATTGATAACCGGAAGTACTTTGTGAAGTTCTCCTTTTAACTGCTCGGATTCCATCGTTTCCTCACGGGCAAGCATCTTATCTGCATTACCAAGAATGGTGTTAATCTCACCGTTGTGTACAATAAATCGGTTTGGATGAGCACGCTGCCAGCTCGGCTGTGTGTTTGTCGAGAAACGGGAATGTACAATCGCAATCGCGGATTCATAATCGACATCCTGCAAATCATCGAAGAATAAGCGAAGCTGCGAAACCAAAAACATTCCTTTATATACAATTGTACGGGAAGAAAGTGAAACCACATAAGTATTTTCATTGGACTGCTCAAAGACACGTCTTGCAATGTATAATTTACGGTCAAAATCCAGTCCCTTTTCAACTTTCTTTGGTTTCTTTACGAAACACTGCATGATATACGGCATACATTCCACGGCACGTTTTCCAAGAATATCCGGTGCAATCGGTACTTCACGCCATGCAAGAAATTCCATTCCCTCTTTGGCAATGATGTTTTCAAACATTTTCTTTGCCTGATTTCTTTTTAACTCATCCTGTGGGAAAAAGAACATACCGACACCATATTCACGCTCTTCTCCGATGTCAATACTAAGCTTTTCTGCTACTTTACGGAAAAACTTATGAGAAATCTGTAAGAGAATACCAACACCATCTCCTGTTTTTCCTTCGCCGTCTTTTCCTGCGCGGTGTTCAAGATTGGCAACAATCTCTAACGCATTTTTTACGGTACTATGCGTTTTCTTTCCTTTAATATTGACAATTGCGCCAATACCGCAGTTATCATGTTCAAACCGAGGGTCATACAAGCCAATCGGTTTCCGTTTACATTCTTCTACATATTCACTCATCGAAATTCCTCCTTGTATTTGACGTATGGAATAGTCACTCATGTTCCCGTCTGTCAAAAATATTTTTTGACTACAAAAGGCGTCAAAAGAGTATAGTTCAATACTCTTTTGACGCCTTTGTCTTTTCACATTATATAACAGGAAAAGTAAAAACGCAAGAAAAATTTTTCAATAAGCAGTAAATAACCGAAAAACGTTTATTCACCTTGTTCTTCTTCCAGTTCCTGCATCACTTCTTTTTCCGCTTCGTCCTTAAAGGTCTCGATTGTTTCCTGATTTAAAATTGGCAAATCATCCAGTGATTCCAAGCTGAAGTAGCGAAGGAATTCTTCTGTCGTACCAAACAAAATCGGCTTTCCCGGTGCATCCAGTCTTCCGGCTTCTGCAATCAAGCCATATTCTACTAATTTATTTACCGCATGACTGCACGATACCCCGCGGATTTTTTCAATTTCCAAGCGGGTAATCGGCTGCTTATAGGCAACAATGGATAATGTTTCCAAAAGTACATCCGTCAAAACATGTTTTTTCGGAATATGAGCTACCTTAATCAGATACTCATACATTTCCGGCTTTGTACACAACTGGAAAGAACCATCTAACTCAATGAGATGAATTCCTCTGTCTTCTTCATCATACCTAGTCATCATACTGCGAATAATTTTGCGCACGGTATCTTCATCATGGTCTACGGCAGCAGCCAGACGTTCAATCTCGACAGCCTCTCCCATGGAAAATAATATTGCCTCCACAACGGCTTCTAACTTTTTTATATTCACTGTTCTTCCTCCTGCTCCTTGCCGGGATTATATGTAATGATAATGTCATCAAATAACTTGTCCTGTTCAATCGTAAACTTCCCGGTTTTCATCATTTCCAATATACCTAGAAATGTGACAATCACATAACTTTTTCCGGAACCGTTTTCCAGCACTTTGCGAAAGCTGAACTTTTTATGCAGCATCGCATATTCCTCCAAAAAAATCATGTGGTCTTCTATGTTAATTTCTTCTTTTTCAATCTTGCCAAACTCACTTCGGATTGGATCGATTTTGTCCACCTGCTTCTGCATCACGGAATCAAAAATGTTTTGCAGTTTGCGAAGCGTTACATCGGAAAGCAATTCCTCATAATCGACTTCATCTTTATAGTTTTTTATCTCGTCCGGAATCGTAGGTTCTTTAAAAAACACTTTTCCGGCATCTACCTGTCTGTCCTTTAGTTCAAAGGATGCATATTTGTACATTTTATATTCTAAGAGCCGTTCCACAAGTTCTTGCCTTGGATCTTCTTCCTCTTCCTGTTCCTCTTCTTCTGCAGGCAAAAGCATCTTGGATTTGATTTTTACAAGCGTCGCCGCCATCACAAGGAACTCGCTCATGACATCCATATCTTTGGTGTCCATTTTTCTGACATAATCAAGATATTGCTCCGTAATGAGAACAATCGGAATGTCGAAAATATCTACTTTATTCTTTTCAATCAAGTGAAGAAGTAAGTCCAACGGACCATCAAACACTTCTAACTTTACTTGCAGTTCCATCTGTTTTGCCCCCTTAGCAAATGTACACTTTTTTTAGCGTTACCTATCTATAATACCCTATTTAGACTTATCTTGGCAAGTGATTTTTATGACGCTTATCTCCGGGCGGTTAAAAAAACGAAGTTTAATATGGTGAAGTCCCATCCCCCGGCTGAGTATCATCTTTTTCCCGTTTTCCTCAAACTCACCGGAATCATACTTTGGAAAAAATCGAAGGCTCGGCGAAATCACGCCACCAAGCCACGGCAGCCTCATAATGCCACCATGGATATGTCCGCTTACCGTAAGGTCAGCTCCCCACGCAGCATAATAAGGAAAATACTCCGGGTTGTGTGCAATCAAAATAGAAAATGTATCCTTTTTCGGACTTCCCAAAAGTTTTTCTACTTCCTCTTTTGAAAAATTCCGCTTCTCCCAAAATTTATGATACCAATATTCCGGCAAATCCAGCCCATAAATATCCATTTCGTCCAGTTTTTCTGTTGCATTTGAAAGATAATGAATCCCTAAATTTTGAACCGCCCGGATAAAAGACTCATACTCCGGCATGCGAATCTCATGATTACCGGGCGCATAATAAACCGGCGCAATCGAACGAATCCCTTTTAAAAACTCGATTACACAATCTGTTCGTTTTCCGTTTTTCACCGTCATATCTCCCGCGAGCAAGAGAATGTCAGGATTCTGTTTTTGTATCATTTGCAAATATTTATCCTTTTTGCCTCCCACACAACAAGCGTGTAAATCCGTAAGCAAAACCACTTTTTTCTCTTCTTTTATTTTTGGTGATTGAATCGAATACTCTTTCGTTGTCGGAAAATAATTTTCCAAAACACCGTCGAATAATAAAAGAACTGCTATACCTAGAAAAATCATGATAACTGTTAGCATACAACTGCCCCCGACATCTTTTTTAATGATATTATAACATATCTGGAAGTGATTGGCACTTAGAAAGTAAAAAAAGGAAAAGAAATTCAATTCGCGAGAGACTATAACGCGAAGCGTTATCCCGTCTCGATACGAATGAATTTCTTTTTCTTTTTTCTTACTATTCTAGTTTGCCAATCTCCTGATTTCTTTCGCAGCGGCTACCATGTTCCGCAGGCTGGCATCTGTTTCTTTAACACCTCTGGTTTTCAAACCACAATCCGGATTTACCCAGAGTTTATCCGGCTCAATCTTTTCAAGCATTCCTTTTAATGCTGTCACAATTTCTTCGACTGACGGTACACGTGCCGAATGGATATCGTATACGCCCGGTCCAACCTCTGTTTCAAAATGATTGTCACGGAGAGCATCCAAAATCTGCAAGTCTGACCGGGATGCCTCAAATGTAATCACGTCCGCATCCATATCGTCAATTGCCTTGATAATATCATTAAACTCACTATAGCACATATGTGTATGAATCTGTGTTTCCGGTTTTACCCCGCTGTGCGTGAGACGAAAAGCAGGGATTGCAAAATCCAGATATTCCGAGTACCAATCCGATTTACGAAGCGGCAGTTTTTCGCGAAGAGCTGCCTCATCAATCTGAATCATACGAATACCATTCTTCTCCAAATCAAGCACTTCATCTCGGATTACAAAGGCAATCTGCATCATGGATTCTTCGATGGAAATATCTTCTCTAGGGAAGGACCAATTTAAAATCGTAACCGGTCCGGTCAACATTCCTTTCATAATTTTATCGGTCTGTGACTGTGCAAATACGGACCAGTCCACGGTTATCGGTTTGTCGCGGTACACATCGCCCCAGATAATCGGCGGTTTTACACAGCGTGTGCCGTATGACTGCACCCATCCGAGTTTGGTAAACAAAAATCCCCCTAAAGACTCACCAAAGTATTCCACCATGTCATTTCTTTCATATTCACCATGGACAAGTACATCCAATCCAATCTCTTCCTGCCAGCGGATACATTCTGAAATCTTTTCACGGTTAAAAGCTACATATTCTTCTTTCGTTTTCTCGCCTCTACGGTAAGCCGAACGATTTGCTTTTACATCTTTGGTCTGCGGGAAAGAACCAATTGTTGTCGTTGGGAAAATCGGAAGACCGAGAACCTCTTTCTGTCTCTTCTGACGTTCCTTTCTCGCAGGCGTTCTCACATAATCTTCATCCTTCACTTGTTTTAGGCGATTTTTCACTTCTTCCTTTACGCAGTCTCTTCCTGCCAAAAAAAGACTTTCATTTACCTTTAACAAAACGGAATCTAAAAAGTTCTCATTCTCTGCAAGTACCTTCAAATCACGCAGTTCCGATAATTTTTCTTTTGCAAAAGCAAAGTGCTTTTTATATTCATCGGACAATTCTTTCTCCTGTTCTATTGTGTAAGGAACATGAAGTAAAGAACATGAAGTCGACAACACCGTGTGAATCCCTTTTTCCTTCAACTCTTGCAGTGCCTGGAGTGTTTCTTTATAATGATTTTTCCAAATATTTTTACCATTAACCAATCCAGCAAACAATATTTTATCCTTTGGAAATCCATACTGTTCTATCAATTTTTTCGTCTGTTTTCCTTCCACAAAGTCCAGACCAACTCCTGCAAATGGCAATTGAATCAAATCCTGATATACATCACGGACATCACCAAAATAGGTCTGTACCAATACCTGACAGGACTGTGCCGATGGCAGAATTTCAAAATAAATCTTACGAAACAGTGCTAAATCCTGTTCTGTCATATCAAAAACCAAGGACGGCTCATCGAACTGAATCCACGAAACCTCATTTTTATCGCAAAGTTTCAGCAATTCCTTATATGCCAAAATGACATCATCGACAAAATCCTCTGCCGTTTTTGTACCGGTATAACGGCATAATTTCAACAAGGTATATGCTCCCGGCACAACCGGTTTTACCAAAATTCCGAGTTCTTTTGCTTCCTCAAACTCACTTAGGAGTTTTTTTCCGGAAAAAGAAATGACCGTATCATCCTCAACCTCCGGAACAATATAATGGTAATTTGTATTAAACCATTTTTTCATTGCCAGTGCCTTTACATCTCCCGCTTCCCCCTGATAGCCACGTGCCATAGCAAAATATGTGTCAAGCTCTGACAAATTCAACTCCTGATAACGCTTTGGGATAATTCCGCACATAACAGCGGCATCCAAGATACCATCATAATAGGAAAAATCATTGCAGGAAATATAATCAATTCCTGCCTCTTTTTGTATTTTCCAGTGTGTTTTTCGCAAGGTTCTCCCTGTTTCTAACAATTCTTCTTCTGTTATTTCATTTCGGAAATATTTTTCCGATGAAAATTTTAATTCGCGCAATGCCCCAATCCTTGGAAATCCAATAACGGCTGTTTTCATAATATCCTCCTTCAAATCATTTTTTCAATCCTAGAATTTAAATTCATTATAACCTCTCATGTTTTGTTTGTATAATACCGAAAACCAGCGCTTTTATATAGTTTCAAACTATAGTCATATTTTTTCCTTCCACGCCATAGGATGTAACAGATTCTTTGAAGACAGGATGAAAAACCAACATGAAACAACTTTTGGGAATTTTTATATTGGCAGTTTTATCATTATTTTTTGCGGCTCCATTTTCCTATGCCCAGTCTAAAGCTCCTGCCGGGAGCACCGAATCTTCCAGTGGTCAAGCTGTAAATCTTACTGCAAAAGCAGCTGTTTTGATTGAAGGAAATTCCGGAGAAATCATTCTGGAAAAAAATAAGGATACCGAGCTTGTACCAGCCAGCATCACAAAGATTATGACGTTGACCTTGATTATGGAAGCTTTGGAAGAAGGAAAAATTCAACTCACCGATTCTGTCAGTGTAAGCGAATATGCTGCCAGCATGGGTGGCTCACAAGTATTTTTAGAACCAAATGAAACCCAGACAGTAGACACCATGATTAAATGCATCAGCATCGCCAGCGCAAATGATGCCGCTGTTGCCATGGCAGAAAAAATTGCCGGTTCAGAGCCAAATTTTGTAAAGAAAATGAACGAAAAAGCAAAAGAACTTGGCATGAAACACACACAATTCAAAAACTGTACCGGTCTCGATGACGATATCAAATCCGGGCATTTTTCCAGCGCCTATGACGTAGGTCTTATGTCCCGCGAGTTAATTATGAAACATCCCGGCATTTCCAAATATTCAACCGTATGGATGGACACAATTACCCACAAAACAAAAAAAGGTGAATCACAGTTTGGTTTAACAAATACAAACAAACTTGTACGTTTTTATGATGGAATAACAGGATTAAAAACCGGATCAACCAGCAAAGCAAAATACTGTCTCAGCGCAACAGCAAAGCGAAATGGATTAAATCTGATTGCTGTTGTAATGGCTGCACCGGACCATAAAGTCCGTTTTTCAGAAGCCCAGGCATTATTAGATTATGGATTTGCCAACTGTTCTCTCTATCAGGACGATTATTCCGGCATGAAGTTTAACTCTCCTTCTGTCCGTGGTGGAATCCCTGAAAAATTAACGGTGTACCCCAAAAAATCATTTTCACACACGTTTACTGCTGCTTATGACAAAAATAAAATCAAAAAGAAGATAACATATCAGGAATTAAAGGCTCCAATCAAAAAAGGAACCGCCGTAGGATTTATCACTTATTCCTATCAGGGAAAAACGCTTGGCAAAGTTCCCCTCCTTGCTATGCAGGACATAAAAAAAGCCGGCTACACCGACTATTTACTGATGGCACTTGACCGGCTGCTGATGGCGGGGTGATGGAAAAAAAATCAATTTGTGAGAGACGGGATAACGCTTCGCGTTATAGTCTCCTACAAATTGATTCCTTTATTTTTCTATTTTCTCTTGAAATAGAACTAAAGCAATGTTATATTATAAGTAGAAAAGATGCCACCGATAGTGACGGTTGGCCCGATACAAATGTTAAGCTTTAGAAAAGCCGCTCAGTTTTCTCAGGACCAGGGCGGCTATTTCTGTGTCTTATTACTATCCTCACCAAAGGAATATCCTAATCCAAAGCAGGTTAAACCAAAGCTTACTACTGCGATAAAATCAACAATACTCATAAGGCTTAGCCCTCCTTTCCTTTGATTCCCATTCGGGTTTCTATGTAATCGGAGGGTCACAGTCCCTCCGTAGAGGGCCAACCGCCTACCGTTATGGTGGCATCTGCTTTAAGTTTACCATGAATACTTTCTTATTTCAATCAACTTTACCACTTTTACTAACATTTTTTTACACTACTCATTATATTCTCTACGAGTATTCTTTCTCATCTCACCTATCTGCCTCATACATTTTCCTACATCTGCTCAATATATTTGTCATGGCCAAGTTTATCCAGTTTCTCTGCCTTTGCCATAACGCCATCTTTCATTTCTTTCTTATAATCTTTCAACTTAGCCCGCAAGTCTTTATCCGAAATCGAAAGCATTTTAGCTGCTAAAATAGCGGCATTTGCTGCTCCATCGATAGCGACAGTAGCAACCGGAATACCGGATGGCATCTGTACAATCGAATACAAACTGTCGACACCGCCAAGGCTCTTTGTATGAATCGGGATACCAATAACCGGAAGGTCAAATAACGCCGCACACATACCCGGAAGATGAGCAGCACCACCGGCTCCTGCGATAATCACTTCAACGCCACGCTCTTCTGCTTTTGTTGCGTAGTCAACAAATACATCCGGCATACGGTGAGCCGAAATAATCGTCATCTCATATTCAATTCCAAATTTCTCAAGCATATCTGCTGCTTTTTTCATAACCGGAAGGTCTGAATCACTTCCCATTAAGATACCTACTTTTGCCATCTTGCAATTCCTCCTGCATTCATTCATTTTAATCTAAAACTTCATTCAGACGTTCTGTTCCCGGAAGAACAAACCGTCCATTCCTTATCAGTGTAACGGTTTCACCCGTTTTTGTAAAGACAATTATATCACCAAGTTCATCATACGGAATCGTAACATCTGTGTGGCAGTTAAAATATGCCTTGGAAATATCCGTATTTCTGAGAGCCGAGCACTCGTTTTCTTTTGCAATAATTTCTTTTCCGTCCGGGTTGTGCAAAACCACATCTTCACTCATAGAATAACAGGTATCACCAAGAGCAAAATGCGGTCCTGTCTTTTCTGCAATCAAAATCGGCAGTTTTGCCTCAATGCCAAACTTTCTTCCCATCACATAGGCTGTCGTATTCGTACCAATGGCAAACTCGCCAATTGGCAGTGTCTCACGGTTATGAAGAATATTTTCCTTGATATATTTTCTTCCTTCCTCTTCCTTTTCATAATTGGAGCAGGAATAAGAGGTAACCATACCATCCGTAAAGGAAAATTCCAGATTTTCATAACGCAGTTCATTTAGATAAACCTGTGTCACATGAAGCACGCCATTCGTTCCCGTCAGTTTCGGAGAAGTAAACACCTCACCAACCGGAATATTGACATCTGCCAGACAATTTTCAAAATTTGTCTGTTTTACAGGCTCCGTCAATTCGTGCAGACGAATCCAAATATCCGTGTAGTTTTTACCTCGTCCTGTCACATGAACTTTTTCGCCCAAATCCAGTGCATCAATTAAGTGCTGCTGAATTTGTTTGTATTCTTCCATGTCCAGTGTATTGACCTTTACTGTTTCCTCAAAAATATCTTCGAAATCCTCACCAATTTCCGGAATCGGATAGGCGATAATCGTGAAGCTGTAAGAGTCTTGAGGAATATACCGGTTTTGGAGCAAAGAATAATCTCTGCGGTAAGAAACCGAAAGCTCCTCCTGCTCTTTTTTATACGCCGGACTTTCCTTTTTCACTTTCGGAGAAAATAATTTCTCCCCAAACACTTCAATCACTGCCGGTCCGGCATACAAAGAAGCCTCTTCCCGATACGATTCAAATACTTTCTCAGAGATTTTTAATCTTTCCTGCACCAGTGCATGATTCAGATACAAAGCATCGTCAAAACGATGATCATACTGATACTGTTTATTCGGCGATGTGCTGACAACACCAACAGCCTGCGTATTTGTCTTTCTTGTAAATACCGGCTTTAATCCCATTTTCTCAAACTGTAAAACCGCCTGTCTTACCATTGGCTCAAAACCAATGTGATAACGAATCTGCACGGTCTTTTTCTTCGTCAAATCAATCCCCGCAATTTCAAAGCCCTTGCGATAGCCTTCCGTATAAGTAGACGCCATGGCTAAAAGTTTTTCGATTGGCATTTTCCCTAAGAACTCCGCCATCCGAATTTCATTCTCCGTAATGTATTCCCCATAGCGGTACAAATAATCGGTATTTGAAAAATCACTCTTCATCACAATATTGTAAATCAGTGTTTCTTCCGGGCAAAGCAAATCGTGAATGTTTTTCTCAATGCGGTCCTCTGCATAATCATGAACATCGTAGTAAATCGTCTCTTTCAGGTAGCGCTCGGTTTCCTCCTCCAAAGATAATACAGAAACCACCTGCAAAAACAACTCCATGCATCTTGTTACTTCTTCTTCATCCTCTTCAAACGCCGCGACAATACTATCGCGGAATCTGGCATAAAACCAACACAGATACTGTCCGATCTTTTCTCCAAATTTCTCAACACAATATGCCGGATTTGCGTACGAAGTTTCATAATTATCCCCCGCTATTTCTTCGTAAAGATTCTCTGTCCATTCTTTTCGCTGTTTTGCGTATTCTGTACCATCCATTACATGAAAAATCGTCACAAATAAATGTGCCGCTTCTCTGATATAATCACCAAATGCGCCGTCAATCTCCGTCTCCAGTTCCATAATACGATTTTTTGCAAGTTCGTATCGCTCCATCTTTTTATTCTCCTTTATTCCAATAATTCAAAATTCAAATTCAGCAAATGCTCATTAATTTCCATAACGCTCATCTTTCTGCTGATTCCATATAAAATAATGCTGTCCCGCTGATTACGCGGATACAGAACCGGCAGTTTCCATGACCGAAGCAGCCTCTGCGTCTGCTCCACGGTAAGCTCAAATGCAATGCAGAGTGCTATCACTTTGCCCTGCGACGGATTTTTCCGCTCACCATTTATAATATGGTACACATAAGAGCGTTCCAAACCACTCCGCCTGATAATATCCGTGGGCTGTAAATTTTTCGTAACCAAAAGACGATTCAAATAGTCTCTGCTGTCAAACTCGTCAAACTCATCCTTGTTTTCATTGGCAAACGACTCAAAATCCTGTTTCGTCGTCGCGATTTCATGTAACAGTTCTCCTGTCGATTTCTTCGATTTCACCTTGGTATTCTCCCCAATTCTTCCACAATTTAACAAACAAATTATAGTACACAATTAAAAAATAGTCTATAGTTAGAATTTTTTTTTGCCGAAATGTGTTTTTTGTGGTAAAATATATATAAAATTTTAAAGAAATGAAATGAAGGGAATGGTTTTTATGGAACTTAAAGAATTTATGGACATATCCAAACTGCAAAAAATTCAGGACAATTTTTCCGACGCTACCGGCCTTGCTGCAATTGCTGTCGGAAATGACGGACAATATTTAACAGAGGGCAGCAATTTTACTGAGTTCTGCATGAAGTACACACGTGGTTCAAAAGAAGGAAACCGCCGCTGTGTCAAATGTGATAATGAAGGCAGCGGAACTTACTTCTGCCATGCGGGACTTATGGACTTCTCAGTCGATATTAAAGTAGGCGATGAAAAAGTGGGCGCAATTATCGGAGGACAGATTCTTCCGGAAGCCCCGGATGAAGAATCTTTCCGCAAAACAGCAAGAGAACTTGGCATTAATGAGGACGAGTATATCGCCGCACTTAATAAAGTGACAATCAGTTCTGAGGAAAAAATCCGAGCTGCCGCCAATCTTTTAGAATTAATTGTAAACCAGTTAGTCAATCTGGAATACTACAAATACACAAACGCTTCCCTGATGCATGCATTGCAGGAAAAAACGCAGGAGTCAGCCTCCTTTGTCGATGTCATTAACAAGGACACCAGCCAGTTGAAAGCAATTTCCAGTAAACAGCGTATGCTTTCTCTGAATGCAAGTATTGAAGCTGCCAGAAATGGTGAAGCCGGTGCTGGATTTGCCGTTGTTGCAAACAGCATGCAGGATTTAGCCGAACAGTCCGCTGCCATTTACAATAACATTGAAGAATCCGTTCAGGGAATCACAGACACATTCTCTGAGTTAATCAACATTTTTAACGACTAACCGTGAAAAAGTACATAATCCGGCAAATAATAATACCGGAAAAACAATAGCAGTTAATATTCCCAGGCGCAGATTACCGGAAAACGCACTGGAAACAAATCCAACAAGGGTCGGTCCTCCGGAGCATCCTAAGTCTCCGGCAAGTGCAAGCATTGCAAACAGGACCGTCCCTCCTCTTTTTATGGCTGCCGATGCCTTACTGAAAGTCCCCGGCCACATAATTCCCACAGAAAATCCACAGATCGCACAACCAATCAGTCCAACTATCGGAACCGGCACAAGGGAAATGCACAAATACGAAGCAACGCACAGTACACAGCTTCCTTTCATAAAACGGTCTAAATTAAGTTTTTCACCGTATTTTCCATAAATCAAACGCGACAATCCCATCAAAACAGAAAACATCATCGGTCCGACCAAATCCCCCACTGTCTTCTGGATATGAAGTCCTTTTTCAGCAAATGTAGATGCCCACTGGCTCACTGCCTGTTCCGACGCACCGGCGCAGAGCATCATCGCCATCAAAAGCCAAAACACCTTTACTCGAAACAGTTCAGAAAATGACATCCCACTCTCTCCTTCTTCATGAAGGCTGTAAATAGGAACTTTCGTAAACAAAATCAAATTAGCTGCCGGCAAAAGCACCCAGATAAGGGCAAGAATCTTCCAATGCGATGTTCCAAACAAAGCAAAAAACAGTGTGGACAACAAAACAACACCGGTACATCCCCAGCAATAAAACGAATGTAGTAAACTCATGGCTGATTCTTTATTATCTGTCGGACACGCCTCAAGAATCGGACTAATCAAAACTTCAATCAAACCGCCGCCGATGGCATAAACCATAACGGCAAGCAAAATGCCGTAAAATGGATTTGAAAACAATTCCGGCAAAATCGTAAGTAGAAAAATACCGGTTCCCGCACAAGCGTGCGCAATAATAGCTGATGCCCGATATCCGATTTTGTCAACAAAACCGGCTGACAATAGATCAACCACTAATTGAATCACGAAGTTCACCGTGATTAACAGCGTAATTTGTGTCAGGGGAATATGATACTCCGTCTGAAAGGTCACAAATAAAAGCGGAACAAAGCTATTCACCACCGCCTGCACGACATAACCAATAAAGCAGGCATACATTGTCATTTTATAATTATTTTTCATTTCACACACCTCATTTATCATCTGAACTAATTAAACCATTTATACTCGGTTTTTGCAACCATTGATTGACGTGTCCCTGCAAATTATGAGATAATACAAGAGTTGAATAAAATAATACAAATACGACAATAGGGAGTTTTTTATGGAAACAAAAGAGACAATTCTTGCAAAACTGAATACCTCCACGGACCGCCTTACCGAACTTGTAGAGCAGGACGGTTTCTATTTTGTGCGGAAAGAAATTACGCGGGAGCAGTATCCGGTCATAAAACAGTTCTATGAGTACCAGCAGCAATCCCCCTCTCCTGCCATTGTTACAATTTACTCCGTCTACGAAAAAGAGGGACACTTCTATATCAATGAAGAATGGATTCGTGGGGAAAGCGTGGAGGAACACCTTTATCTGCAAGGTCCATTTTCAAAAGATGAAGTAATCCGTTATGCAATGGATTTATGTCAGGGTTTGCAATGGTTTCACAAGCACAATATGATTCACCGTGATGTCACCCCCGCCAATGTTATTATTTCCGAGGAGAAAAAAGCGTATCTGGTTGACCCCGGAATTTTACGCGAGGTAAAGAAAAATCAGACAAATGACACCCAGATTCTTGGAACCCCCGGCTACGCTGCACCGGAGCAATTCGGGTTTACGCAATCCGACGCTCGGACCGACATCTACGCACTCGGTGTACTCATCAATCAGATGGCAACCGGAAAAATGCCAAAAGAGGCGCTTCCAAAAGACAGACGTCTGCGAAAAATTGTAACCAAGTGCACGCAGATTTCTGCCGAAAAACGATATTTAAACTGTCATCAGATATACAAACAACTCGATGCCGTTTTACCGGAAGACACCCCTGCTGACATCCGTTTTCTCAGAAAAATTCCGGGATTTCGCAGCGCTACTTTGTGGAAAATGATTCTGGCAGTGTGCCTCTACCTTTTTGCCCTGCTCGCCTTTTTAGCACTTTCCTAAAAAAGTCGACTGTCAGGACACCACGGCAGCAGAAAAATTTCATATCCTTATTCTTGTAAAATACATGGTTCTTTGCAAGGAAATTTATGTTGTATTTTTCAAGGAAATATTCTCATGTAAATGCTCATGCAAATGTGCTACTCTATGTTACATGGGATAATAAGGAGGAAAAAAATGGAATATGCAGCAGAAGCAATTTCCGATGAGGCGAGCGAAATTACACCAAATGACCTTGCCGGCGATTATGCGTGTATCGCCGAAATCATCGGAATTGAAAATACGATTTTATTACATAAGCACTATCGCGGTCAGCAAATCACACTTCCTCAACGTCTATATTCTGTTCAATATGTCGTAAAAGAAGTGGAACGGCAGCTCGGCACTCATTCACTCTCTGATTTAGCGAAGAAATACGGATATACTGAGCGCCGGTTGAGACAATTAATTAAGGAGGATTCAAAATTATGATGTGGATTTATTGTTTTTTAGCTTTTATTGTTTTTCTTATTCTTTTAATTATTTACTTATTTACGCACAAGAAAACGAAAGGAACGAAAAAGCCATTTCGTTTTCTTGTATGGGGTGTCGGCATTTTAACAATAGCCCTATTTGCAGCCGCCTGTATTCTCCCGGCGGACAATCAGGACGAAAGCCTGAGCAAACAGGAATCCACCGAATATTATCGCATTTCTACCGCAATCAATAACGGGAAATTCGACCATATTCTTTTGGACATTGATAAACTGTTCCCACCGGATAAGGATTTAAATTCTATCCGGCAGACCAATCGCTTTATGTTGCTTCGTTTGTACTACGAAAAAACCGGTGATACAAAAAAGGAGAAACAACTGCTGACGGAAACGTCAAAAAATTCTGAAATTATGAATGATGATGTTACAAAAGGTATTGTGGAGGAACGGTTGAAGGAACTTAAGTAGAGGAGTTTAAATGAGAGAGGCGGTGTCGCAGGCACCGCCTCTCTTTTAAATAAAATAGCATTCCAAATCAGCGTTTATTATCTGAGAAATGATTTTTTCGCAATTCATTTAAATTGCCTGCTAACGTGTCATATTTTGTTTTTTCTTCCTCCTCGACATGATTTGACACCATTTTTGCTTGAGCCTCCAAATAATTTGTTGCAACACGACCTATTGCCTTTCCAATTGATTTTAAATCAGCCATATTAATTTCCTCCATTCTTTTTTATTTTTATGAGATAAGTATTTTGTTCTTGTGAGCAATACAATTAAATTTGAATGTATTAATCAACCAATACTTAACCCCAAAATCAGTAAAATTAAAGCTAATAAAGCTCTTGTTTTTACTAATTTTTTTTTGAAAATAATCGGGCACAAAGCCAAACATCCGCCCAGCATACACAGCCCTGCATAAAACGTTTTATCAGTACTTGCTAAAACAATTCCAAACAACAAGTATATAAAACACAGCATCCACCGTACCCCAAATAACAACTTTTTAATAATTAATTTGATATTACTCTTTTTCTCTAAATTATTACTATCAACTTGTTCTTTTTTAGCAGCACACTCATCCAACTTAGATAAATTATTTGTGTTCGTTAGATTTGTCCTTAAAACTGCACATTTTTTACCATAAAATATTTTTAATATATTATGTAAAAAGTTTGTAATTGTCTTAGACAAATAGTTTTCCAACACTGTAACCGGCAAATAATATTTTTCTCCATTATTGAGTTTGACAAGAAAATTAAAGCAGCCTTCATTTTCAAAATATTCAAGTGTAGAAACATCACTTAAATTAATTACCCCGTTTATTCCGGCAGATAACAGTTCCTTCCTTCTATCCTCGTCATAATTTCTAAAATTGCATATAAGAGAAATTTCCGGAGAAAAGGGCAAATAATTGAAATAAATATTTTTATTAGATATAGCAATACCCGAGGAAAAATATTTACTCAAAACAATACTTACAATTGGATATTCACAAGATATGTCGCTTCTTTGTATTTCCCAGCTCAATTTGTTCAAAAAAATAACATCCATCTTAGAGCATTGACAAAAAAGTTTGACTTTTTTTGCATTTGCTGATGAATCTATTTCAGCTAAATTTTTATTACAACAAGCTAAAAGTTTCTTTATCCTTTGTGATTGTTTCTTTCCTACTATTTTTTCTTGTGTATAGCAATATTCCATAGCTTCAACATATTCCGTTTGTTCTGCCGCAACTAACATCCTGTTCAAAAAATAATGACTTATACTTTCATTAATTGTATTTCTAAACATTCCAATAAGTTGATTTCCTATCTCAATAAGATCCTCATCTTTTCTCTCACAGTTATGCCATTCTTTTTGATATTGCAAAACAATATCGATATCCATATTTTCAAAAGACATAAACATATGTAAATCTCCCACATTCATATCCCCAGCTTTATTAGCAGCATAATCCTGCATTGCCTTTAAAGATAACATTTCAACAAAAAAACTTACAACAAGCACTTTAGCTATATATTCGCTTGGATTACTTACTGCCAATTCATTAAGTTTATTTATTTCATCGTCAATTTTATTTAAAAATATCCCTGCGGCATTTTCTTCTTGAATAACACTTTGTGTTGATACCAAATATTCTTTAAAAAAGTTATCCAAACAAAATTCCATTGTTACATCATTTAATAATGACGCAATATTCTTCTCTATGCTAACTCTTTGAAATATATTCTGATAAATATCAACACAACTCTTTCTAGCCAACGAAATAATATCATCCATACTCACATCAGAATCAATTTTTAATACTTTTTTCAGGGAATTTATGCGCATCTCCTTTCTAGTACATTTAACAATATAGTTATTTGCCTGTGACATAACAAAACTCAACTGATTATTATCAAATATCTTGTAGAATTTACTTAAATTATAGCAATTATGATAATATTCAAAATTTATATCAAAAGACATCCAGTTTTTGTAATAAAAACCTTCCTTTGTAAAAACTGCCCCTGATTTACCAATATTAACAACTGAATTTGACACAACACATACGATATCATCAATACTCAAATAACATTGAAAATTTTTGTTTATCCTTTCAACATCGCTTAATGATAATTCATATGCAGCATACAGTTTAGCTGTAGAGTCAACAATTGCATTTTTTAGACTTATATTTATTTCATCAAACAAGCCTTCACTAGTCATTATTTATCCTCACTTTGTTTCATTATTTGTATTAAAAAGTTTTCTCACAGCACTTAAAATATCGTTTTTGTTTTTCTCTACTGAACCTAAATATTGATTCAGTTCTTCTTGAGTAACTGAAAACATTTCACTATTCTTGTCAGTAAATAGACTAAATATTGATTTTCTAATATGCTCAATATTGTTCTGATTATTCTTTTTTATAAAAAAAGTTTTTCTGATTGACCTACAGTTCTTTTTTACAACTTCATTATAAAAAAACTGCTTTCCGGCTTTTACCGTGTTTTTTATACTAAAATTGTTGAAACATGACTCAGCTTTAAAACAATCTAATAATTCATCGCACTCTTTTATCCTGTCTATTCTAATCTTTGGACAATCCCGCACAACGAAATTGAAATGAAACGATTGATTTTCAAATACTTCATTTATTTCAGAAGAATGTTTGTCTAATGTTTCTTCAATGGTATCTATCATTTCATAATAGTTCATTTCATAACACTTCCTCTTTTTAGTTTTACATTCTATAAATTTTAAAAGCAAAACGTGCTAATTTGAAATAAAAACGTTTTCTTTTTTTCTTTTTTAAATTTGCTTGATATTTTTCCTCAAACAAAATATCAGCATCAATCCCCTGTTTTATCATTGATAGATTTTCTTTACACACATATAAAAAGGTGATAATTAGCAAACCAATAATAGCAACAATTATAATTGGGTGCTTTTCGTACCAACATACCCATAAAATCCATCCAATTCCACCATATACAGTTCCTGTAAATAAAGTATTTCCTAAATGCGGACTTATAATATCAAATGCATATTTCAAGACCAAGAAACATGAGATTAAAAAATATATTGCATAATCATGCTGAGTTCTTGATAAATAATATGTAATACCAGCCGTAATTCCCCAAATTATCATCTTACCTAATCTCTTACATCTCTTTCTACTTTTGCTTTCATATGCATCGACACTAATTACCATACTCACTATTACATATTCAACAAATGCTATCATAAAATATAACCACATATCCTGCCCTCCTCTAAAGGAACATCTTCTTACATATAAAGGGGCGAATTACTTCGTCCCCTTTATATTCTTTAATTATTCTTCTTCCCATTTTGGCTTATGCTTGCCATCCGGACTACTCTTACAAGTGCCAAAAATACCTGGTGGTGCATCACTTGGTCGGCTAGAACTAGACCTCTTTGTTCCTGCTTTTCCACAACATTGACAAACCGCTATCCATTTTTTTGATGCCATAATTTGTCACCTCCTTTCTTTTAAGCACTTTCACATATACCTTAATGCTCTTGAAAATTTATGACATAAGTCTGTTGACTTATGTTTGCTATCAGTTGTATCTTTTGCACATAAACCTCTGCTACTCGAAACTCGACACTCACCCGTGCGAAATTCAACATTTGGTTCCTCTCCCAGCCAATGTTTACAAAATGCACAAATATTTGAGTCTCTGCAATTCAAAATAAATCATCTCCTTCTAATGATATTGCTCTTCACTCTCTTTTTTAATAAAATTACTAAATACACTTTAATTGATAGGAACAGAAATATCATTGGAAAAATACAAGTTTTTTTTCCTTTCAAGCAAACAAAAAAAGACCATAATTTTTTTATCTACTGAACCATATAAATGCATCTTTTTTAACATAGTAATCAACTCCTCTTCTTACTTATTCTCATATTTCTGAATCAACCTAACATTTGCCTTTTCAACTTTACTCAGTTCGCTCTCATCAAATTCTTCTGCAATCTGAGTTCCGACATACCATGATTTTCCTTCAAAATATGCCTGCAGTTCATCATCGTTAAAGATTCTGCCATGTCTTGCATAAATCTCATTTCTGGCATATCGTAATTCTTTTTTTGAAAATCCTTTTAAATCTGCTTTTGTAAGCTTTTTCGAGTCTGAATCCGGTATTATATACTCATCATCACTATCATCCTCCGTGGTCTCATCATCATTTGAAACCGATTCGTCTGTGCTATCGGCTTCATCCGTTACTGTTTCATCCTCTGTTGGTGCTTCTGTTTGCGGAGACTGTGTCTGGCTTTCTGAACCGCTATTCATTTGAGTTTCCGTTCCACTTCCCATAGAATCTTCTTCCGAAGTATCTGTATTATTCTCAATCTTGTGTTTTTCTGCATATTCATCAAACGCTTTACATATCATAACACTGGTAATAATACTAGTTTGTGGTACATCATTAAAACTTAATGCTCCCTGTGTAAACGTGTTGTCTTTTTCGTTCAAAATGAATTGTAATCTTGCCTTCACCTTCTTTTCCCGATACATACAATATCCGGTAAACTCGACAACATCTTCTCCTGTATCCGCTTTAAAATACTTCCATGTCGGATCATCAAAGAATTCTGTAAATGCATCCCCATAACTGATATTAGGATAAAGAACCGGACATCCTGTTCTTACACTTACCACATGACTTTCATCAATGTCTTTCAAATTGGAAACCTGATCATCAATATCTTGCGCTAAATTTTTTGCCGTCTCCTCCGAACAAGCAGTCATAGAAAAACATAAAATTAAGCATATCATGCCAACAATTAATTTTTTCTTACCTAATTTCATAATCTGAATCCTCCTCAATAATAGCTATAATTAAACAATTTATCTAATCATCTCTTAACCAGTTTATACTTTTTATTATCAAATACCGGATCCGACTTTCGAACCGACTTTTTATCTGCTCTTACAACAATATAATTTTTGCCTACTGTAATATAAAGTCTTGTATGTATTGCAAATTCTCCATTTGCATTAATATACTTAGTCGGGTCAGTGCGATATTTGTTTTTCCCCCACTTATATAAAACTCCACCATCTAATTTCCCCTTGTACATATAGTCCCTAATGACAAATGTTCCACATTCTTTCCCTTTCTTTGCTTTAGAAGAATTAGCATTTGTCTTTATTTTGAATTTTACTGTACCAAACTTATATAAGCCTTTTACCTTATACTCTGTATTTTTAGTTTTCGTGTATTTCAAACACCAATCTTCAAATCCCATTGTTGTTTTTTTATTGCAGGATACCATCTTAAGAGTATTACCAGAAATACTTACTTTGAATTTTACATAGGAATCAAATTGCTCACAATCTTTTGCTAAAAATGTATTGCCCGACAATTTATGCAGATTGAAAAGATAACAATTCCCCCAATCTTTTCCGCGAATTTGTATGTAGCCACATTCTTCACCTTTTTTTAATGCCTTCTTTTGGCTATTCTTGTACACCTTTACACTAAGTTCACCTTTTTTGTATTTGCCAGCATAATAATAATGGTTATTGTTTGCTTTTGAAGGAACTGGTACTAACATAAAAATTAGTGCTAGCGTAATTAATCCTCCTCGAAAATATTTCATAATCTGAATCCTCCTCATCATTAATTTTATAATAAAAAAGTATAACTTCTTTCTTGTGAAATATCTTTGGAAAATTTCAATTATTTTTGCAATAAAAAAGCACCCTTCCGGGTGCTCTCCATCTACCTTCAAATCCATTGATTCAATTCATATGAGCAGCACGATAAGCCGAGTTCTGTCGTTGAGTGACCATCTATCTGGACCTGCTGTTGCCAACAGGCTCTAGCGACCTACCCGAAAGCACGACGGGCCGCCGTATTGCTTCCTGTTCGGTCTTGCTTCGGATGGGGTTTACATATGCCCTCCCTGTTACCAGAGAGGCGGTGAGCTCTTACCTCGCCATTCCAACCTTACCACGGGCAAAGCCGTGGCGGTATATTTCTGTTGCACTAGCCTGGGAGTCGCCTCCACCGGACGTTATCCGGCATCCTGCCCTGTGAAGCTCGGACTTTCCTCACCCATTCCCTTTCGTCTGAATGGGCGCGGTCACTTGTGCTGCTCATAATGAAATCACCCTAATAATATACCACCACCGATAAATTCGCGCAAGATGGAATTCAGTGGAACATCATGTGGGTCAATTGGTAAGAAATAATCCAAGAACTTAAGCAGACGCTGTGCCTCCGCATATTCCGGACAATCCTTAGTCACCTGGAACAATAACGGGTCTGCATAAAGTTTCATAGCAGCCAGCTCATAAATCAGTGCCGAGTTAAACATCGCATCAGCCTCTTCCTGATAAGGGAAAATGTTCCGGCTCTCGCCGCGACGGACGGAATCCCACATAGAAATCGTTTTCTGGGCTGTATTGCCACGGGTTCTTGCGTCTCTGATAATTCGGCGTAAAAGCCGTCCTTCCGTCGTTGGAATACGGTTGTGGTGATCGATATTTAATGTCGTCAGTGCACTGATATAAATCTTGTATTTATCCTTCTTCGGGATGGAATATGTCAGTTTGTCATTTAAGCCATGGATTCCCTCAATGACAAGGATATCCTCACTGCCAAGCTGCATAATCGGTTTATCGTATTCTCTCATACCACTGATAAAATTATACGTTGGCAGCTGAACCGGCTTGCCAGCCAAAAGATTCGTCAAATCTTCATTAAACTGCTTGGTATCAATCGCACCAAGGCACTCATAATCATATTTTCCGTTGGCATCTCTTGGTGTATCTTCACGATTTACAAAATAATCATCTAAACCAATCGGATGAGGTTTCAAACCAAGGGTGCGAAGCTGAGTCGATAAACGATAAGAAAATGTTGTTTTACCGGATGACGATGGTCCTGCGATTGTCACGATACGACAGCCGCGCTCCGCAATCTGCACCGCAATATCTCCAATCCGTTTTTCGTGCAGCGCCTCTTGTGTCAGCATCAACTCCTGAAAACCACCATTCACAATGATTTCATTTAACTCGCCAACTGTAGAAACCTGCATTTTTTCACTCCACTCATTTGCCATCTGCATCGTGTGGTACTGTTTTATGCTTGGTTTAAATTCAGGCATTGTAACAGGTGCCTCTTTTTTCGGAACCACAAAGACAAAACCATCTTCAAAAAGTTCCAGACGAAAATGAGTCAAAATACCGGTACTGTATGGCATGGCACCATAATAATAATCTGTAAAATCGCCTAAATGATATACCGTCATGCGTGAATTTCTGCGGTATTTTAACAGATTGCTCTTATCTGACATATGCTTTTTTTCAAACATCCGTCTGGCATCTCTGGTTCGCATCACAACTTTTTCAAAACGGATATCTTTTTTTACATCTTCACGCATCCGCTTTTCCAAACGGTTAAGCAGTTCCTTTGTCGGTTTTTCTTTTGAATTTAAATGGCAGTAATAACCACTGTCTAAACAAAAATCAATCGTTATCCGGTCCTCTTCCTTAAATGCCTTTTCTTCCTGAATTGCCTTCAGCAAAAGCATTGACATACCACGTATGTAAGCACGCTTACCATCACTGTCTTTTGTTGTACAAAAAGAAACCGTCGTTCCATCAATCACTTCATGGTATAATTCCTGAATCACACCATCCACTTTTGCGACAATAATCGGAAACTCATATTCTTTTTCCACCTGTTTACTTATATCAAACAGCGTAGTTCCTTCTTCGCATGTTATTGTTTTATCTCTCCATGTAATTTCCATGGCAATTCCTCCCTTCCGTTAGGAAAACAAATTAGAATTTGTTTAAAATCCAGTTAAGCCCCGTAATCTCTTCTGTCAATTCTTCCACACGGGCACCGGCACCGGATGTCTTTTGCATATTTAATGTTTCCTGCAATTTCATTTTTTTATCTCGTTCATCCAGTAAAAACTTACGATAAGCGGTATCGCTCACTTCCGGCAAAAGCCGTCCGTATTCATACTCAGCCGGCTCATAAGGAGTTTTTTCTTCTCCTCTTACTGCACGCATCACAAGATACGGTTTTCCAGCATCCATACAAAACTTTTCGTTCTCAATGAAAAAGCCTATCTTATGAATCATCTTTCTGACTTCGTATAAATCGGACTGCGCCTGAATTACAAGCGTGGAAACCTCCTGCATAACTTCCGGCGACTGCTCAAGAATCCGGCAAACTAACATACCGCCCATACCGGCAATCAAAACAGTATCGACCTCTCCTTGATTTAACGCCTGCATGCCATCACTCAAACGGCAGTCAATGCAATCACTAAGACCTGCCTTTTCAATATTTTTTCTTGCATGAGAAAGTGGTCCCTCATTGATATCCATGGCAATAACTTTTTTACATGCTTTTTTTGAAGCAAGATAAAGAGAAACATAACCATGGTCACAGCCGACATCCGCCACTTTTGCTCCATCCGGTACAAGCGAAGCATTCATTGCCATGCGGGCAGACAATTCTATTGTATGCTGCATTAGTCCAAATAATCCTTTAATTTACGGCTGCGGCTCGGATGACGGAGTTTACGGAGTGCCTTCGCCTCAATTTGGCGGATACGCTCTCTGGTTACGTCAAATTCTTTGCCGACTTCCTCAAGTGTACGGGCACGTCCATCCTCTAAGCCAAAACGTAGACACAGAACTTTCTGCTCTCTCTCAGTTAACGTTCCAAGAACCTCCACAAGCTGCTCTTTCAAAAGAGTAAAGGCTGCTGCTTCTGCCGGCACCGGTACATTATCATCCTGAATAAAGTCACCCAGATGACTGTCTTCCTCTTCACCGATTGGTGTCTCAAGAGAAACCGGCTCCTGTGAAATCTTCTGAATCTCACGCACGCGCTCAACCGGAAGTCCCATCTTTTCCGCAATTTCTTCCGGATACGGCTCACGTCCCAATTCCTGCAAAAGCTGGCGCTGAACACGGATTAATTTATTAATTGTCTCCACCATATGAACCGGAATACGAATCGTTCTTGCCTGGTCGGCAATCGCTCTTGTAATCGCCTGACGAATCCACCAAGTAGCATAGGTACTGAATTTGTAACCTTTGCGGTAATCAAACTTTTCAACCGCTTTAATCAGTCCTAAGTTTCCCTCCTGAATCAAATCCAAAAACAGCATACCACGTCCGACATAACGTTTGGCGATGCTGACAACCAGACGCAGGTTTGCCTCTGCCAGACGTTTTTTTGCCTCCATATCACCGGCTTCCATTTTCATTGCCAGTTCTTTTTCCTCCTCGGCGGTCAAAAGTGGCACTTTACCGATTTCTTTCAGATACATACGAACCGGGTCCTCAATGCTGACACCATCCGGAACTGCCATTTCGATATTTTCCAGTTCTTCCTCGGTTGGCTCATCTTCAACATCCAGAATAATGTCATCCTCAGTGTCACTTTCCGGCACCATTGCAACAATTCCTTTATTTTCCAAATACTCGAAAACTTTTTCGGTCTTGTCATCATCAAGTTCCATTCCCTGGTCTGCGAACACCTTCTCAATTTCACTGAGTTCCAGTACATTTTCCTTTTTCTTGCCCAATTCAACAAGCTCACTCATAATTGTCAGCATTTTCTGCTGTTCGTCTACATTTGTATTTTCCTTATCCATCTTTTCCTCCATTTCTGTTGTCAAACAACGGCTCTTTTAAAATGAAATCTGTAATGTCTGCAACTTTCTTTTCTCTTCCATAAGAGTCTGTAGTTCTTTCATGTCCGTCACATGCCTGCTCCGGTATTCCAGACTGTACTTTTTGATACTGTGCACAACTTCATTCAGTGCTTTCTGCTGTTCGGTATCTTTACTGATTTCTTTTAATTCTTTATTAAAAATTCCGGCTACCAGAGACTGCTCCTCTTTGCTTTGGAATTTACTGATAATCATGGCCGGCTCTACTTTGCCGGTAGTTTCATACTGCTCATAAATCATCTGCGCCACTTCGTGATACGGCTCATCCACAAAATCTTCGGCGGATAAAATCCCTTTTGTCTTTTCAAACAAAACCGGGTCATTACTAAGCCATGTAAGAAATACACCTTGGCTTTTTGCAATACCGTCCTCCTTTTGTCTTGCTGTCTTCACCATGCGCTCCTGCCGCCTCTTCTCATAATCAATGCCAACCATTCTGGCACTGTGATAGGCAACCAGTTTTTTGAAATCCTCGGTTCTTACGCTATATTCTCTGCAAAATGCCTCCATGTAATTCGTTCGCTCGATTTCATTATCAAAGGTTAAACATTTTTTTGCCACTTCATTCATAAATGACGTTTTGGATTCCGGATCATTCATGTCATATTCTTTCATCAGGTTGTCCACCTCATAAAAGAAACTCGATTTTGCCTGTTCAATCCTCTCCTTAAACGCCTCCGGCGAAAGACCTTTCATAAATTCATCCGGATCTTTATATGGACGCATATTGATTACCTTGACACGAATCCCCGCTTCTTTCAGCATCGGAATCGCACGCATCGCCGCTTTCACACCGGCACCGTCACTGTCGTAGCACAAATATACCAAATCCGTATACCGCTTTAACAAACTACAGTGCTGACTCGTAAATGCCGTACCAAGGCTTGCCACCGCATTTGTGAATCCTGCCTGATGAAGTGCAATCACATCCATATAGCCCTCACAAATAATCATGCCCTCACTCTGCTTGCCGTGCACAAAATTTAACCCATACAGATTCCGGCTTTTATCAAAAACCATTGTTTCCGGCGAATTTAGGTACTTTGGTTTCGCATCCCCCATCACGCGGCCGCCAAAAGCAATCACACGGTTGTTCCTATCTAAAATAGGAAACATCACACGGTTCCAGAACTTATCATACACGCCGCGCTTTTCATCATAAGTGAAAAGTCCGGTTTCTTTGAGTACCGAATCCGGATAGCCCTTGGATTTTACATACTGGTAAAGTGGACTTCCGCCTTTTCCCGCAAAACCAAGTCCAAACCGCACAATAGTCTCCGGCTTTAACTCACGTTTTGTCAGATATTCATAACCAATCTTTCCCTGCTCACTTTTCAAACAGGCAAAATAATAATTGGCTGCCAACTTATTGACTTCCAGTATCGAATCCCGCAAATCCCGGCGTTTTCTGTCGTTTTCCGAATTACCTTTTTCCGGAAGTTCCATCCCCGCTTGCTCGGCAAGCCGCTCTAAAGCCTCCACAAACGTAAGGTTTTCATATTCCATTAAAAAGGTAAATACATTGCCGCCGGCACCACATCCAAAACAGTAATACATCTGTTTTGACGGACTCACGGAAAAGGATGCTGTCTTTTCATTATGAAACGGACAAAGTCCAACATAATTGCTGCCGGTCCGTTTCAGATTTACATAGGAAGAAATAATATCGACAACATCACTTCTTTGTCTCACTTCTTCCACAAAATCTTCTTCGTAATACATGCCATCACTCCGTTACTTTTCTTCCCTACAACACAGACCACGTGCGAGGAATCGTCAAACTCTGGTATGTCGCTACCGCATACCGGTCGGTCATTCCTGCGATAAAATCACAGACCACACGCTCAACGGATGCCTCTCCTGATTTCAACATCTTGCCATATTCTTCCGGGAGTTTTTCCACATGGTCAATATAGTATTTATATAACTGGCCAATCATATACTCGGCTTTTCCCTCTTCCGCTTTTGCAACGGAATTGACATACACATTTTCAAACATAAAAGCACGGAGACCGGTCAGCGCTTCCCGCATTGTATCCGATTGAATAATATCATTTTTATCCATGCTGTTACGAATCAAATCGTGTATCAGCGTATTGAGACGCTCTCTAAGAGTATTTCCCAAAATCTCGGTATATTCACGGGGAATATCCTCTTCTTTGATGACCTTTCCCCGGATTGCATCGTCAATGTCTGAGTTGACATACGCAATCTTATCACAGAGTCTCACAATTTTTCCTTCCAGTGTCGATGGATTTCCGGAAGTCGAATGATTCCGGATGCCATCCCTTACTTCAACCGTAAGATTTAATCCCTCGCCATCCTTTTCAAGGCACTCCACCACGCGGACACTCTGCTCCTGATGACGAAATCCCTCGGAATATATTTCATTCAGAATCCGCTCACCGGCATGTCCAAACGGTGTGTGTCCCAAATCATGTCCAAGTGCGATTGCCTCCGTCAAATCTTCATTCAGACGAAGTGCTTTTGCAACCGTTCTCGCATTCTGCGACACTTCTAAAGTATGCGTCATTCGTGTGCGGTAATGGTCTCCTTCCGGTGCAAGAAACACCTGCGTTTTCCCCTTTAACCGCCGAAACGATTTGGAATGAAGAATCCGGTCACGGTCTCTTTGATAAACCGGACGCAGGTCACATTGCTCTTCGTATGTATCGCGCCCCTTAGACTCATCACTAAATGCCGCATAAGGACTTAGTATGTCATGTTCTCTTTTTTCTAAATTTTCACGTATTGTCATATCCACTCTTTCCTGCCTTTCGGGATTAAGCAAAAAACAACTACATTAAAAGAATTACAACATAAGGATATTATTTCCTTTTTTTCGTAAAAAGTTTTTGCAGATTTCTAAAAAATAGTGTATGCTAAAAGATAGATTTCGATTACATAAGGAGGTGCATCATGGCAAGAGGAGCAGGAAAAAACGGTTGGGCACTCTTTTTACTGATTTTAGCAGGTGTTGTTCTTGGCAGCTTTATCAGCCAGCTGACAAGCGGAGTTGCCGGCCTGTCGTGGCTGAATTTTGGAAAAAGTTTTGGATTAGCAAAACCACTTACCTTAAACTTAGGCGTATTGGTTCTGACTTTCGGACTGACAATCAAATTCACCATTGGCAGTATCATCGGAATTATTGTTGCTGCTATTATTTACCACTTTATCTAGGATTTTATCATTCCCGCTTTTTCAGATTGGTAAAAGGTACCGTCTTTACGTATCAAAATAATCTGAATCTGCGGGTGTTTTTTTTGAAAAGCAATTGCCTTTTCTTCTCCCATAACTGAAAGTGCGGTCGCATACGCATCCGCCATCGCCCCATTTTCCGCAATTACCGTAACCGATGCCAGATTATTATCTGCCGGCATACCGGTTCTTTTATCCATGATATGATGATACAGTTTTCCGTCTTTTTTGAAATTTCTCTGATAAATCCCACTGGTAATAACCGCCTTATCCTTTACCTTTACTGTGCCATAAATACTGCTTCCATCGGATGGGTCCGTAATTCCTACCGTGTATTCCGTGTCATCCGGTTTCATGCCGATTGTCTGCACATTTCCACCTAAGGAAAGAATACAGGAAATAACTTTTTTCTCTTTGCAAAGATCAATAATTTTCTGGGACAGATAGCCTTTTGCCGCCGCTCCCAAATCAATTGCCATGCCGGATGGAATCCGCACCTGGTAATCCGAAAGAAGTTCTATCTTTTTATAATCAATCTTTTTTATAACAGCATCTCTTTCGGCTTTGTCCGGCACATGATATTTCTCTGTCGTAAATCCCCATAACTTCACAAGCGGGTAAATTGAAATATCAAACAACCCATCCGTATCATTTCCATATTGAATACAAGCAGAAAGTAAGTCATATGTTTCCTTCGAAACTGTGACTTTTTTCCCACCTGCAGCATTAATCTTTGAAATCTCACTGTCTGCTTTGGTAACGGATAAAGTTTTCTCTAACTGCTGAATTTCGGAAACAGCCGCTGTCATCGCCTGTTCTCCGTTTTCACCGTAAAAAGTCAGATTCATAATCGTGTCCATGGCAAAAATTTCACGCTCTGTCTTCTTTTCCTCAGAAGCTGCACATCCGGGAAGAAGAATGATGACACACAGGAAAAGAGAAATCCATTGTTTCACTCGCATCGCATGTCCTCCTTTGCCTTTTTCGAAAAACGACAGCCACAAAAATCCTGCCGGTACAAATCGTATTCTCTTGACAGTTCAATACTTCTTTTATACCCATTTTTCTTCTTAAAATCCGATGGCAGGTAGTAGACACCGTAGTTTTCAGAAAGTTCTTCTCCAATCTGCATTAACAAATCCGCATTTTTGTGAGGGCTGATGGAAAGTGTCGTACAAAAATAATCATATGCACCCTCTTTTGCGTATTTTGCGGTTTCCTCCAACCGAAGTCTGAAACACTTTGCACATCTTGGCCCCCGCTCCGGGTCATTCTCATGCCCTTTTGCTATTTTTTCAAAAAGCTCCGGTTCATAATCGGCATCGTGCATATGAATTTCTTTTCCAAAAGGAGCTGTCTGCAAAAAACGCTTTAACTCCTCTTTTCTTTTTTGATACTCACACGCTTCCGAAATATTCGGATTATAAAAAAATACTGTAATATCAAAAAAATCATGCAGATATTCTAATACATAACTGCTGCATGGTGCACAGCAGCAATGAAGAAATAATCGTTTTTTTTCTGAAAACGATGCCAATAATTCATCCAGTTCTTTCTGATAATTTCTGCGGTTCAAGGTCTCATTCTCCTTCCATTAAAGTTATGACGCCTGCTAAATTTCCCCGTCTGCCACCGGTCGCACGGTGGGAAAACAGCCAGTCGAAATGACAGCAGGTGCATACGCCACTCACCTCAATCTGTTCTTTCGGGATACCGGCTTCTTCTAATATAATTTCATTTGCCCGCCATAAATCGAGCTGATATTTATGTGCCGGTTTCTCTTCTAAAATCTCCTGCCACTGCTCCTCTTTAAATTCTTTCTGAAAAGCAGCCGCAACATCTTCGCTCACTTCGTAGCAGTCTTTGCAAATCGATGGTCCGATTACCGCAAGGATATCTTTGGGATTGGAGCCAAATTCCTCTTCCATGCGGCGCACCGTTTTTTCTCCGATTCGCTTTACACTTCCCCGCCAGCCGGAATGACTTGCCCCAATTGCTTTTTTTACCGGGTCATAGAAAAACAACGGCACACAGTCCGCAAAAAAAGTCATCAAAACTACTTTTTTATCATTCGTAATCAATCCGTCGATGCCAATGATATCCGATTCTCTGACAACACCTTTTCCACAGTCTTTTTCATCAACGCGTAAAATTTTTGTCTCGTGTACCTGATTACTAAGCACCACATTTTCCACCGGATAACCGACGGCTTTTGCAAATCTTCTATGGTTTTCAAGCACGGCTTTCTCATCATCGCCTCTTGTAAAACTTAAATTCATAGTCGCACAGTCTCCCACACTGACACCGCCTAATTTCGTAGAAAAACCGTGTTTGATTCCTGCCTTCTCAAAAAGAGGGAACGTCAAATATACCACACCATTTTTTTCATTTTTTATCATTTTTTCGCACATATTTTCCTCCTGTCTGGTATACTTATAAGTGAAATTTGTAATGCTAATTTCATACATGGAAAGGAGATTTTTAATATGCCTTGTATTTATGCCCATAATTCCTTTGGCAAAGAAGTACAAAAAATGCTTCCCAAACCACTTAAAAATACCATTCGTCGACACCCTGCCGCTTTCCGTATCGGATTGCAGGGACCGGATTTTTTATTTTTTTATCATCCCTTATTAAAATGTAAAACCAACCAATTAGGCTATCACCAGCACAGTCATGCGTTCGATGCCTTTCTTGCTTACGAACTGCCCATCATCCGAAAACTTGGTACAGACTCTGCCGCCTATGCCTATTTGCTCGGCTATATCTGTCATTTTGTGCTAGACAGTGAATGTCATACCTATATCATTCCAAAATCTACGGAAGCCGGAAAAAATCATCTGGTAATGGAAAATGAGTTTGACCGGTTTCTGCTGAAAAAAGATGGTTACAATGCCATCTCTTATCCTATCTGGCACATGATACCAAACGATAAAGCCACTATCCATGCCATTTACGAAGTATACCGCCCATTTGCTCTATCAAAACATAAAATCAAACGAGCTCTTTCGGGCATGCGTTTTTATAAGAAGCTTCTAACCTGTGGCTGCTCTTTGAAACGGTTTGTGATTCGTCTGCTTATGAAAATCACATTCCACTACAAACAGCTTGAGGGACACATGATGACACTCTGTGCCAAATCCTACGCAAAACACACCAACGCCGTCCTCTTAAAACACTATAAAAAATCGATTTCTTTGGCAAATGAATTGATTTTGGATTTTCACAAAAGTGTGACGCAGGGAAAACCACTTCACAAGCGCTTTCACACGACACTCAAAAGTAACGAGCCGCTTGACTAATCCATCAAACCTAAATCCCTGCGGTACTGCCTCAAAAATTCATACACAAGCGTTCTCTTTTCATGCCAGAAACGCTTGCCGGGTGCTGTCACAAAATCCATCTGTTTCATATGACGGTAGGTATATTTTTCAAAATGCCTGCAAACCTCATTAAACGATGGATTTTCTTCTTTGGATGTAATCCACGAATCGAGTACAATTCCCATTGCCCCGGTATCATCTAACATATCCGCTTCCATCAGAACAACCAACTCCAGTGGCGTTGTTTTCTCATGCAAAAGCCGCTTATTTGGGTGTTCTAAAATCAAATAGCAGATAAAATCAATCTGCTCGGGCGTATACGGACGCCGTTCCAAATAATCTCTGCAAATAGCGGCACTTTCTTTGGCGTGTCCTTCATCTCCCTGCACGGCATATCCTACATCATGGAAAATTGTTGCAATCTTTAAGGATTCAACATCTAAACTGTCATCCTTTAACTCTCTCGTAATGCGGAGCATCCACTGATAAACCCGCAGTGTGTGGGCGTATCGGTCATATTCAATTTTGTTCTTACTCTTATCGCCCTTTCTGCGGTCATAGCTGTAAAGCATTTCTTCCACATACTGGAACATCTTACGATGCTGTTTCATGATTTGCTCCATTTCCAATGTGTTTTTTCTGATTTTTCTTCCAAATCAGTATTATAGCACAGCTTTCCCCATTTGTGCAAAGAAATCAATACCAATGTTTGACAAAAGACCGATTTGTATGTTACAGTAGGCAATACGATTTATTTAAGGAGTTTAGTATGAAAATTAAGTTATCCGAACATTTTACTTATCATAAATTATTACGTTTTGTCTTTCCTTCCATTGTCATGATGATTTTCACATCCATCTATGGCGTAGTGGATGGTCTTTTTGTGTCCAATTATGCCGGAAAGACAGCGTTTGCCGCAATCAACCTCATTATGCCGTTTATTATGGCACTCTCCGCCCTTGGTTTCATGGTCGGAACCGGTGGCAGTGCCATTGTGGCAAAAACTCTTGGTGAAGGCAAAGAAAAAGAGGCCAACCGATATTTTTCCATGCTTATTTATCTGACAATTTTGGGCGGCATCGTTTTAAGTATCCTTGGAATTTTACTTGCAAGACCGGTCAGCATCGCACTTGGCGCCTCCGGAGACCTTTTAGACTATTGTACTCTGTATGGGCGCATTACGTTTTTATCATTAACACCGTTTATGCTGCAAAATGTATTTCAGTGCTTTTTTGTCACGGCGCAAAAACCAAAACTTGGTTTACTCGTCGTTGTTCTTGCCGGTGTTACGAATATGGTGCTGGACTACCTGTTTATCGCCGTGTTTGGCATGGGACTTGTCGGTGCCGCCATTGCAACCGTCTGTGGCGAATGTATCGGCGGCTTTGTACCATTAATTTATTTTGCTGCCAAAAATTCAAGTCCGTTTCGCTTAGGAAAAACCAAATGGTATCCTTTTATCCTGAAAAAGACTTGTGCAAATGGCTCCTCGGAGTTGATGACAAACTTATCCAGTTCCATAGTAAACACACTATTTAATTTCCAGCTTATGCGCTTTGTCGGCGAAAACGGCGTGGCTGCTTACGGAACAATTATGTATGTTAATTTTATTTTTGTTGCGATTTATTTTGGATATTCCATCGGCAGTGCTCCTATTGTCAGTTACCATTATGGCGCACAAAATCACAAAGAATTAAAGAATTTGTTGAATAAAAGTCTGCGTTTTACCGGTATCTGTGGCATTTTCATGTTCATACTCGCCCAGTTGATTGCGACACCCCTTGCCCGCATTTTTGTTGGATATGATGTGGATTTGTTTGAATTAACCAGACATGGCTTTCGAATTTACTGCACAACATTTCTTGTGTGTGGACTTAATATTTACGGCTCCTCATTTTTCACAGCCTTAAATAATGGACTATTATCGGCGCTGATTTCTTTTTTGCGAACCCTTGTATTCCAAGTCAGCGCTGTCCTGATTCTGCCCATTTTCTTTGCGATTGACGGTATCTGGTCATCGGTTCTTTTAGCAGAACTGCTTACCTTAGTCGTCACTGCCATCTGCATCATTAAAAAGCGCTCCCGCTATCATTATTTCTGATGTTCGGCAAAGATTTTATCTACCGTTTGCATCGCATTAAGAACGGTCTCATCCATTTTGTAGCAATAATGAGAACCGTTTCTGCCAATCGTATATAAATTTTTTATTCCATCAACAAAAGAAAGTAATTCTCCCTTCTTTTCGTAGCTGCCGGCATACGCCGGATAAGCTTTCGGAACATACTCTCTATGATAGCAGACTACTTCTCTGCCCGATTCAATAAATCCAATTTTTTTCAACTCGGACACGGCAATTTTCGCACACTCATCCTCCGACAAATTCCAGAAGTCGTCTCCTTCTTTGCAGAAAAATTCAAGTCCCAGCCATAACTCATTTTTCTTTTTCACAAGATACGGCGACCAGTTGTTATAGACCTGAATTCTGGCAAGTTTAATTTTCGGATCCTGTACATAAATCATACACTCCGGAAAATTTTCAATGGAAACTGCTCCATTCGATAGTTCCGGCCACTTAATGCACAATCCCATAATCACGCAATCACGGTATTTTAACCCATCGGCAATCGTCCGCAAAGAAATCGGAACGTTTCCCGTCATATTGGCAAACAATGAACTTAACGGCATAGTTGAAATGACAACATCCGCCTCCTCAAATACTCGTTTTCCGTTTGATTTTATATAACTGATTTTTTTCAGCATATTATTATCCAAAACAAGTGAGTCTACCATTGCTCCCAATTCAATAATTCCACCTCTTTTTTTTATCTTCTCTGCAACCTCCTGCCACATTTGACCAGCTCCCAATTTGGGATAGAGAAAATATTCTGTCTGAACTCGATTTTCCCCATGCATTGTTCCCTGCTCACAGGAAAGATTTCTTAGAGACTCTCCCCAGCATTTTTCCATATAATCCTGCAGAAAAGTTTGATAAATAGTTTGTCCAAACCGATTCATGTAGTAATCTTCTAATGTATGTTCTTTCCTCTTCTTTATTTTACTTTTTATTAAGCCACATATACATTTTAAGGTACAAAAGCTGCCAACCTGATTTCTGAATTTTCGGTCAAACAAAATCGGATGACTAACATAATTCCCTTTATAATACAGTTTTAATTTTTGTTTTCTCCGAAACATACGCTTGATATAGTTTACTCCTCTTGAAGGCAAAAATTGATTCCACCAATCTAAAACTTTTTCATTCACCATAAGAAAACGATGTCCTCCCAAGTCCATTCGATAATCTTGGAAGTCTACCGTTTTTGCTAATCCACCAATTTGATTTTTTTCCTCTAATACAAGCACCTGGCAGGAATCCGTCCGGTTTAGTATCTCATACGCCGCCGTAAGTCCTGCCGGGCCCGCCCCTATAACGATTACTTTTTTCATATAGTTTATTTTCTTTCTTTATGTAATATTTTGTCATAATTATATCACTATTAGATAACTATTTCAATGTTTTTTTATTTTTTCTAGCGGAATTATATAAAATATATAAAGATATTAAAAAGAGTAGTATGTGTGCGCTTGTGTCAAGTGCACACATACTACTCTCTTATCCGAATTCTCATCAGTTGCAGATAATGGGACCATGTCACTATGAACGGATGCTCCCCTTCAAAAATCGTAAACATTGTTTCCGAAATTCGATTGCTATATGTTAAATAAAAGAATGTCTTCCACTCCAATCAATCACTTTTTTATTTTAGACAAAAGAACCACGGTTTCTATCCCGCGTGTCCACGGAAACATATCTACACATTTTGCTTTAACCGGCTGATATCCATATTCCAAAAACACTTCTAAATCTCTGGCAAGCGAAGTTGGCTTACAGGAAATATAAACAAATGAGGATAATCCATAATCTAAAATTTTACGAATTGCTTTTGGGTGGATGCCCTCTCTTGGTGGGTCTAAGACAATTGCGTCCGGTGCCTCCGTCAGTTCATCCAACACCGTCAACACATCTCCTGCCAAAAATGTGCAGTTGTCCAGCTGATTTTCTTTGGCATTTTCTGCCGCTGCATAAACTGCCTCTTCCACGATTTCAACTCCTGTCACCTCTTTTGCCACCGGTGCCAGTACCTGCGCAATCGTTCCGGTTCCGCTATAAAGGTCATATACCTTTTTCCCAGTCAAATCACCAATGTATTCTCTTGCTAGCGAATACAGTTTCTCTGCTCCGGCAGAATTTGTCTGGAAAAAGGAAAACGGCGTAATGCGAAAACGCAGTCCCAAAAGTTCATCGTAAAAATAATCTTTTCCATATAAAATATCTACCGCGTCTGCTTTCACCACATCCGAAAGACTATCATTTGTCATATGCAGAATACCGGCAAACGTCCCTGTCGTCTCTAACGCAAGAAGCGTATCTTTGTATTTCTCAAGTAACTGTTTCCCTTCCGCAGAATCGATTCCTCCCTGAGAAGATGTCACCAGACAGATTAACATTTCCCCGGTTTTTAATCCCTTACGCACAAGCAGGTGGCGAAGCACGCCCTCATGGCGCATTTTATGATAAAAGTCAATGCTTTTTCCACCCAGTTTCGCATTCCGGAAAAAGTCCTGCGTTGTCTTTAACACCTTGCGTAAATCCTCATCAATAATCTGGCAGTCAGGGACGGAAACAATATCATAAAAACTCCCTCGTTTATGAAGTCCCAAAGTAAGCGGACCATCTTTCACTTCATCCCCAAAAGAAAACTCCATTTTGTTTCGGTATTCCCAGATTCTAGGACTTTCCACACATTCATCCAGTGGAAAATCCGGATACACAGCATCCAACAAAGCTTTTACCTGATTCAGTTTCAGTTTTTTCTGCTCCTCATACGGAAGTGTCTGGTACGCACAACCGCCACATTCTGAAAAATGCGGACACGGCGGCACTGCTTTTTCAATCTCCGAAGGCACCAAAACTTCCGTCAGATTTCCCTCCGGTCTTTTCTTCTTTACTTTCTTTAATTGAAAACGCACTCTCTGACCCGGTAATGTATTTTTCACCTGTACATAGGCATCCTCATCTTCTACATAAACAATTCCTTTATTCGGAAACTTTAGAGATGTAACCATCCCCTCATAAAATTCGTTCTTTTTCATAGTAACCCTTCCTCGTAAAATTTGCTATTGCCATAGTATAGCATAGATTTTTGGAAATGTCATTTTTTAATGTTTAATGGTTGTGGGAAATGTTTGATGGCACTTTTTTGTTTTCCAGTAATTCCGTAGAAACGCTTTGCGTCTCGTGGTTCTACGTTCCACTCCGGTCCGCGCAGGTCAGAGGTTCCCCGAACCTCTTGCGCCACTCCCGTTTAACAAACGCGTAAGGGTATGGGCATGCAAAATACGCAAGCCTCATACCCACGTGTTTGTACCCACGAGTCACAAAGTTTTTCTACGGAATTACCGGAATCCAAAGGAACTGGCAGCGAACATTTGTCACACACTTTTTGCTCTAACACCTTGAAAGCAACTTACGCCCATGAAAAAGCCGATAAAACAAAGCCAAACGCACCAAATTCCGGTACCCAAAAAAGCGAAAAACGCCCCCTCTAATAAAAGGAGCGTTTTACGCCAAAAATCATTTTATACAATTCATCTATTCGCTATCGTCTGTATTTGCATCTTCATCTGTCTTTTCCACATAAAGTTCAGCATTCTTCCCATTGGCATAAGCGTCATATGCACGAATTCCAATATAATATGTTTTACCGGCCTCGCACGAATAAATGATCCTGAAATTTTCATTTGTACCACTATCATCATTGTTTGCAAGCGATTCATAATCCGCTCCCAAAAGCTGTCCATATGTATCGTATGACGACTCCGAATAAAAAGCATATGTTCCACTTTCTTCCGGAACAAATTTATAATAGTTATAAATTTGAGAGTTTCCGGCCTTTAAAGACACTTGAACCGCTTGATCCAAAGTGATTGTTCCACTCAGCATGTTACTCTTTTTTAAATTCTCTGCTTTTACGGTAACTTTACTGTCCACAATCTGAAATGATATACTCTGGCTGATTACTTCCATTCCATTAATAGCTTTTCCTATGAGATAATAAGTTCCCTTCGGTAAATACAGCAAAGATCCTCTTCCGATCTGTGAACCACCCTCTTCATCATACCAGAAAACACCTGATAAATCGTCTGCTGATGTAATTTCAACCGGATAGATATTTTTCAAAACAAATGTTTTTTCATCTGCCTTTGTAATAATGCAGTTTTCTTCTAATACCTCACTGGCACTTTCTCCTGACATTTCTACAGAATAAGTTCCCTCAATTACATCTGCATACCATTGCTCCTTTGATGAATCATATTCTGCATAAAATTTGGTTCGATAATTATTTGGTTCTTTTCCATATAGCATCATAGAACGCGCCTGTTTATATGTCCCTCCGGCGGAATCTAAAACATTACATATAATCCGGAACGTATTTTTCACATGAATCTGCCATTTAACAACAACCGACTTCGCCGTATCTTTTGTATCCGTCACTTTTACATACACGGTTTTATTCCCTGGTGTACTATTGTGAAATCCAATTCTAGCAGCCTCATCAGTATCATCTGAATAATAATCCTCATCAATGTATGCACCAGGATCCGAGTTATCTGCAATTTCAAATGTATAACTTCCGCTTCCTCCCGCAACTTCAATCGGGTTTGATGCCTGATACACATTTCCTTTTGTATATAAAAGATAAGAATCCTCCATACTTGCCACGAGTGTATTATTGTCTCCGATTATCCATGTTGTTTTATATGTATACTGACATCCCAGTTCATCCTCATATTGAATCTGATATGGATATATGCCTGCCTTTGTTGGCTGTCCAGAGAAATTAAGACAGTATCCATCGACTTCACTTTTCTCATAATGATAAGTAATACCATCCGGAACCTGAACCGATTTTACATTGAGGTATCCTGCTGTTTCCGTTTCAAGATAACAATACTCAGACACCTTATCTCCCACTTCATATGTATAGATGGTTTCCGGTATATAACTGCCTGAACTTATCCCCGTATAAACCGCTTCTTTTGACAATTCTCCTGTCATTGTCATAACAGAAATCTTTACAGTAAAGCCTTTTCTAATATAATCTTCATTATCAATGGTCAGCGTATACACTTTCTGGTCAGATGTAGAAATCTTAGTAACCGCACATTTATGATTATATTTTCCGGAAGAATATTCTTTCATCATAACCGTAAATGCAGAAGCCGGAAGCTGTTGAGCTTCACTTAATACAACTTCTACCATCGTTGAATTCAAAATCCGAAACGATGTAATCGACATGCTTTTCGTTTGATCCTGCAAATTCTGGTTTGGCGTATTGTTTGATGGATTACTCGGTTTCGTATTCTTCGCCGTATTCTTCTTTGACGCCTTTGCCTTAACCGTAACCCTGCATTTTAATTTAGTCTTTGCAACCTTTGCCGTAATAACTGCCGTTCCTTTTTTCTTTGCTTTTACCCTGCCTTTTTTTGAAACGCTTGCAACACTTTTTTTACCGGAAGACCATTTTACCTTTTTCTTCGTGTTCTTCACTTTCAGTGTCTTACTTTCGCCCACGCTCATTGTAAGTTTCTTTTTACTTAGTACCGGCTTTTTCGCTTTTGCATATCCCTGATTTGGCATAATCAAAGAAATCGCCGCAAGCAGTGCCGCCGACGTGCACAAAATTCTTTTTTTCTGCATACTGCATTCCTCCTATTATTTTTTGCTTGAATTTTCCATACAAGCTTAGAGATTCCGGGAAATTTTAAACTACCTTTTTTTCATTACCTCTTCTTCATTACCCCTCTTGCTCCGCTTTCTTTTCTGCATTCAATACAACGGTGCTGTTTCCATTTACAGTAAAGTTTCCGGATACTTTGTAATCTCCCAAAGAATTCGAAAGACGATACTCTTTAAATGTTCCTTCGGTGCTTTCCTCAACTTTTCCATAAGCGGTAATGTCATTATCACTGGAATCATAATCATATGTTACTACTTCATAACTTCCAGCCGGCAGATATACAAACATGGAATGATCCGCATCATAACTGTCATCATAATCAGAGACGCGGTATGTTACTCCATAGGAACTAATCACATTCAGATGCGATACAGAATATCCGGCTGCTCCGGCAATATTCGTTGCAATATTTACCTTGTATACCGGAAGTTTAAAGTTTTTCACTGCATTTGCATAGAACATATTTCCAACCGAATAATCATAGGCATTACCACCGTAATATCTATCTCCAGTATAGGTATAATAGTCACCCGGCAATGTTCTAGCTACATATGTTCCGTCTTTTTCTGTCCTTACATAGAATGAACCATATCTTCCATACTCATCTGCTTTAGTAAAACCGGTCACATAACCGTATTTAACAGGCTGACCTGCCGCATCTACAACCTTACCAGATATGGTAACACCGGCAACAAAATTAAAGGTAACCGCATCACTTGCTTTCAATGATTCATTATTGTCATCCGTCACCATTACATCAAATCTGTAGGTTCCCGGATTAATTGCAACCAGATTGTAGTCTTTGTCATAACGCAGTTCAGACAGGCTTTTTCCGTTATATGTCACGTCATATGAGTAGTCTCCGCTTCCTCCGGCTACATGTACTTTTTCGCGGATATTCGAAGAATAAATATTAAAACCACTTTCTTCATTTTGAATTGTTTTTGGGTCATTCGGACGATATGCCACTTCCGTTGAAACAGGCTCCGTTACAGTAACAATCTGAGTATCAGAACCTACAACAAAGATAATTTTCTTTGTAAATACGGTTCCCTTTTCATCATATCCACTCAAAACAGCCGTCGTTCCACGCTCGATATTAGCAAATTTACCTCGTACTAAAACTTCTGTCTTATCCTCGCTAAAATAAGCTTTCAAGCCTGATGGAAGTCCTGTCAGTGAGGTATACGTAATCGTCCCTACTGCATTGGAATTGCCAATTCCAAAATTGTTGCTGTAGCGGTCTTTTCTGTCTTTATTGAATTCGACATAATAAACCTCTGTATTTCCTGCATCTCCATATCCTGAAATATTGTCAATATAGATTTCAACCGATTTATTCGTTGCCAGAGCAGAAATTGTCACTTTCAAATAATCTGTCGCATATACCTGCTCTTTTAATGTAATATCATAAATCTTCTGATCATTTGTTGTCACGCTTTCCACATGCTTGGTTAAATATTTCGTAGACGAAGCACCGGAACGGGTCTGAACCTGAAAATCAGCTGCGGATAATGCTTTTTTCCCAGTCAGAATAACACGAATCACATTTTTTCTCACTGCAGAAACACTCGCAATCCCAGCACCGACTTTAACAGTGACACTAGCCTTTTTCTTACTTCCGTCAACTGCCGATGCCGTAATTTTTGCGGTTCCTTCCGAAAGTCCTTTAACAACACCTTTTGATGTCACAGTAGCCACTTTTTTTTTGGAACTTGTCCAAACAACTTTCTTGTAAACATTTTTCTTAGGTGTTACTTTTGCTGTCAGTTTTTTTGTTCCGCCCGCCGACGTGCACAAAATTCTTGCTGTTAATTTTTACCTTTTTAACAGCCGCTTTTTTTACATAAACTTTTAATACGGTTTTCTTTTTCTTGTTCTTCTTTGATGTAATCGTGATTTTTGTTTTTCCCGCTTTTACACCCTTTACAACACCTTTTGCTGATACCGTAGCAATCTTTTTGTTTGCCGATTTATAAGTGACTTTTTTATTTGCTTTCTTATTCGGTTTTACCTTTACGGTCGTTGTAATTTTAACTTTTTTACCTTTTGCCACATATACTTTTTTTCCTGATGGTGCGGATGCTGTCACTTTCTTTACACTGGCTTTTTTCGCCTGAGCATCACTTGCGTTACATACAACTGCTGTTGAAAGTGCTGCTGCAAAACTTAACGCACCAATAAATGCTTTTGTTAATCTTCTATTCATTTAATATCCTCCCTAATAAAATTTCATTTCCCGGAATCTCTAAACTTGTATTTTCCCTTGTTACCGCTTTCTGTTACTCCTCCCTCCGTGGCATAATTACAAGATTATGATAATTATAACATCGTTTTGATAGATAGGCAAATGTTTCTCAACTCCTACCATGGAAGACGTCCATCAAATTTATCCTGTTCTTTCTTTTTGACCGGTTTTGTCGTTGGTTTCGGAGTCGTTTTTACTACAATCTTACGCTTTGGACCTTTTCCTATCGTAAGCACCTGCGTATAACTTTGATCGCAAAACAAGACTTTTTTACTATGTATTTTTTGCGAAACTACCTTGCCTTTATTTTTTTTAGAACTTATTTTCCATCGAACCTTTATTTTTAAGTTTGCATTAAGGGTATGCAGTTTTTTTATTGCTTTGCTCTGTTTTAAACCTATGACATTACACATTTTGTATGTCTGCCTTGTTGGTATAGGGCTTGGTGCATAAGTTTTATTAACCGGTTTGGTGGTGGCTATTACACGAGCGGATGATGATTTTTCAGTTGTTGTATCCTCTTTCTCAAAAGAACTGCATTGCGCTATCGCAGTAGCGGCACATGCTGCAAGCAGACAGACGATGCCACCATACTTAACCCATTTACCAGTAGATTTTCCATTCGAATACAATGCCGCACACAAGTCATCCATAGAAGAATATCTTTTTTTTGCATCTACCGCCATCCCCTTCATAATTACCTGTTCTTTATAGCGTTCCAAACCAATATTCTTAAAACGCCAAAGCGGTACAACCTGGTCACGAATCAATCTCTTCACCGACTCATCCGGTCTTATACCGGTAAGCATAAAATACATTGTTGCACAAGCCCCATAAACATCGGTATAGGCCCCCTTGTGAGATTTTTCTACATACTGTTCCTCTGCCGAATAACCTCGCTTAAAAAAGACTGTCATGGTCTTATTGTCTTGTGTTTCCGAAAATCTGGCTGCCCCAAAATCAATCAATACACCTTTGTTGTCCGTTGTTAATACAATATTATCCGGTGAAATGTCTCTATGCAGCAATCCTTCTTTATGGATTTCCCCTACCGAGTAAAGAATCGGTTTCATAATCGTTAACACATGCTCCGGCTCCATCGGTCCCTGACTCTCCACAAACTGTTTCACATTTTGACCTTTAATCCGCTCCATCACCATATAAGCCGTTTGATTTTCATAAAAAAAATCTTTTACCATAACAATGCTGTCTAGAGAATCAAAGCGAGCCAATATTCTTGCTTCATTTACAAATCTTTCTAGTCCAGTGGAAAACAACTCACCAGAGCGGCCTTTGTAGACAACGACTTTTTTCTCACCACTCATTCTCATTGCAAAACGACGCGGGAAAAACTCCTTAATAGACACCTGCTGTTGAAGCACCTTATCATATCCCAAATAAACAATTCCCATGCCGCCCTCATCAATCACACCTAAAATTGCATATTTTTTATTTAGAACTGTACCTTTTTTTAGCCAATAGCCTTCATATTCACGCATCATCACCATTCTCCGCATCCAAATATTGTTCCAAAACATCTGCTAAAGAATACATTTCATCCTTTTGAAAACATCCACATAACACCCCATCCAATTCATATTTTTCTTCTTCAACCGGGGCCATCTGGCAAGCATTTAAAATACGATTTGCAAAATCGATAAACTCTTTTTTTGCTTTTTTTGCATCATAATTTTCGCTCTCCATACGTCTTGCATAACGTTTTTGCGATAAACATAATATAAGAGGCAGAATATCCTGTCTTGTTATCAATGAACATCTTCGTTGTTGTTCTTTTATCAATTTATCCCGATTCTCAAGATTAGGAGTTACAATTAATTTCATTAACTTTTCCTTTTGCACACCAACATTAAGCAAATCGGATAAATACTTATCATCCATAAGTCGCACTTCACTATGAACCCGTCTTTTGTTATCCAATTTCATTCGCTGTTTCAAATCCGTATACATCTCCGCTAAAAGTTCTGTATTTGAATTTAATGAAATGTTTGAGATTTCCACCAACTCAAAAATTGTCTCTTTTATTTGTTTTGAAAGATTATCATTTTTTTTACAATACTTGCTTTTTAAATACCTTGGAATCGTTTTCTTTCGATTTTCAGGATTCATATGCCACTTTTCTTCCCAGAATTCAAACGAAGTTTCCGCAAGTAAGGTTTCTAAATAATCCTTGGCATCCATTTTTATTTCCGAAATTATTTCTTCCTTAATTGTTCTAAAATAATCCAAAACAGTTTTACTATACCCTTTAAAATCCTCGCTTCTCTCTAACATCCATTGCAAAAAATCATCCACATCCAATTCACAGTTTTTACCGTATTCTTCCCAAATATCATTTGTACAATTATGTTGTCTGATGGAAAGATTGCCTGGCAGAGACTTTTCCAAATAATCTATCATATTTATGCAATCATCATATGTCATCTGGTGATAAAATCCATACAAAAAAATCATCTCACGATAATCATTGACCTGAAAACCAGGTTCGCGCATTACATAAACAAACAACTCTTCCATTTCTTTAACGGAAAGCCGTAAATCAAAACCAATTTTAAATAATCCTTCGCGATTCGGTCTCTTTATTCCACCTATTCCAAACCACTTTTTTATCGTTTGCGTTGCCGCAATTCGTTTCCCCTCTTTTGTTGTTAATCTTAAAAAATTTCGATATGCCTGATAACGTTCTTCATCTGAAAAATAATTTTTTTCACTATTTAGCATTTTTTTCATCAAGAAATCATCAAGCCGATTACATCTTTTTGTTTGCATCATATAAATTCACCTTTTATAATTTAATTTTATAAGCCTTGGACCATGGACTTTTTTTATTGTTCCCTGAATAAGTTCTTGTTTTTATGTAGACAATATGCCCTGAACTTGTATAAAGAAAACGATACCGTCCTTTATTCTTCCTAATCATCCTCTTCTTAAATTTCAGTTTTTTATATTTTTTTTGCTCACCCATATAAATATCTGCATACTTTCCTTCATACTTCAAAAACTTGATTTCCAAATACCGTTTTCGCGTTTTCGTCTGTTTTTTTTTCACAACAATTTGTGGTTGACTATAAGCATATGTTTTTGCCTCAACTATTTTAGCATACTTCTTTTTACCCTTTCCCTGACTAAAAACCGGAATAACTTTATAATAATACTTATTATTTTTCTTTACAAAACGATCCAGATACATATGTTTTTCTCCTAAAACACTTCCAACTTTTTGATATGTTCCTTTCAAACTACTGCTTCGGAACACCTCATACTTCACAGCACCAGTAAAAGATTTCCATACCAATTTTATCTTATTGCTGCTAGTACAACTTGCCTTCACTCTATCTACCTTGCTTTTTTCAAATGAAAACGAGGGTACTTGTGTCGGTATCTGCACTGGTGTCTGCGTTGGTGCTTGTGTCGGTGTTTGTATCTGCGTCGGTGTCGGTGCTTGTGTCGGTGTTTGTATCTGCGTCGGTGTCGGTGCTTGTGTCGGCGCTTGTGTTGGCGTCTGTGTTGGCGTCTGTGTTGGCGTCTGCGTTGGCGTCTGTGTTGGCGTCTGTGTTGGCATCTGCGTTTCTTCAGCGTTATTCCCATCCGGAAAATACTCCCGTTGATCCACTTTTTCCTCCCATTCAAGAATCCGGTACGAATATGCTGACAATATATCTCTATTTCTCCATGAGCAAATGATATTTTGCGTATCTCCCGGCTTTAATTCATGGAACCATTCACCATACTCCTTTCCAAGCAAATTTCCATCTTTATCGTAAAAAGCAATCAATGGTTTTGTTGGACGCTGAGAACGTTTTGATTCATTTTTCATTCGAATCACCGTCGACAATTGACCATTTATTAAATCTGTCTTTACATCGTCAAATGACCACCATCTGCTATGATCCGAAAAACTTTTATACATATCCGGTGAATTGTTTGATAAACCAGAAGCATCTGAACCTGAAAACCAATTATATTTTTTTATAAATTCTTTTTTCTCCGGCAAAGGCTCTGTTATCGGAAAAGGATTTGTATCCTGCCAAATTTCATCACTAAAATAAGTATTTTTATCTTCCGGATTTTTACTTGCCCAATTTGTCGCACACCAATCATACGCATATAGTGCATGATCCAATGTTGCCGATGCTACAAGTTCTACTGTCTGCCCTGATTTTGTTGATTGCAGAATACCTCCATAAGTAATGATTTCTTTTCCCTCTTTATTGACAAAATACAAATCAAATACAACCATTGGTAATTCCTTGTTTGTAACATTTGTAACTTTCGCAGTAATATTAATTTGTTTGTTTCGATACAAAACCACCATATCTTCAAATTTGAATCCTCCCATGATTCTGGAACGAATTATGTTGGGCGAGCAATTCATCCATGTATCCTCTGCGATTTTCTCCACCCAGTCTACACGTCTTTGGTAATCATAATATGTTGACGGTAAATCTTTTGTTTTATCACTTTTTTCTCCCTTTTCTGATATGTAATTCACAAACCAGCTTTTTGCAAATATGGCAGTATCTTCATCATAAACACTTGTCGTCCAATTCATCGCCATGTTAGTAGAAATCCATGATTCACCGCTTAATAATTCACCTATTTCAGCAATAAAACAATTGTATATGTAATCATTATACCCATTCGATACCCCTATTGAAATTTTTAAATTTTCATAATCCTTTTTTGAATGATTAACAACCTTAACCTTCATCCTGGTCACACCATTTACTCGCTGCAGAGTCATGGGGGTTATTTCTATCTCATCATAAGATTTCATCTGATGCATTTCCAAACTGCAATTTACTAATTTCTCTCCATCCCAATCTACCCAATCACAAAGATATTTCCAATCGTTTTCAAAATTGTCATCCGATGCCTTCACAGGCTGTGAGAACATAAGTGCAGAAATAACCGATAAAATTAGGATTATTGATAGTTGCTTCTTTCTTTTAATACTCATGGCACACCTCTTTACTACGTTATTTGAATCCATTTACAATTTTTTTGCACTCATTCTTTATGATATTATATACATTAGTTTTAATTTTTGTCAATTTGCCGACTGTATATATTTCACCACTAATATTCTCCTGAGTAGCATATTCCATACTAATAAGCATAACATAAACCACCAATATATTTTTTCCTAATTTTTAACGCAAGAAGAGGCGCCACTCTTGCGAGTAACGCCTCAGTTGATTTTGTATTATGTTGTTTTGTCAATGGCTTAGTTTTTTACAAGCGTAATGTCCTTCATCACTTGCCAAATCGAATTTATGATTTTTGACAACAGTAGTTTGGGATGGATCCTTAACGTTAATCAAGACAGAACCCGTCACACCGCTTCCATCTGTTGCTGTTGCTGTAATTGTTGCACTGCCTTCTGCCCCCTCCTTAGCCGTCACAACGCCTGCAAAGTCTATGGTTGCTATATCCTCATTGTCCGATGTCCATTTAACAATCTGTCAAGACGCATCAGCAGGTGTAATATAAGCCCCTGGAAAAGCAGCCGTGCGAAGCTGTTCATTTCCATTATAGGTTTGCATATTCAACTCATTCGGAGATGTTACAACCAATCGAATATAGTCATATTCTGAGATATCTTTCATACCATTATCATATCCATAAAATCCATCCCCCCTAGTATCCAATATGTCGATTATTTGATTTAGATTCATCAATATCAACTTTCCTATCATCTACATAAATGCTATTTACCGGTGCTTGTGTTGGCGTTGCTGTCGGTTCGACCGTTGGTGCTTTCGTCTGCTGCTTTTCCTATTTTTTCTTAAGAACCATTACAGTTGCTATGTACTTTTTCCTGCCAGCCTTCGCCTGTACTTTTGCCTTTCCGACCTTTTTGGCTTTTACCATAACACTATCTTTTTCCTTTTTGCTAAGAGATACATTTTTCTTTCCAGATATCACAGTCCATTTTGTCTTCTTTTTATTATTTTTGAGCTTGATTCTAACAGTATTACCCACATATACATTAACCAATTTCTTTTCTAACTTGACTTTTTTCTTTGCCGCACTACCCTGCCATTCACCAGAAGAAAAAACACTGCAAATTGTTAAACAAACAGCAAGACAAACTGCAAACATCCTCTTTAATTTCTTATCCATATTCATTCCGCCATTTTTATTTCTTGATTTTTACTTTCTTTGCACTACTCCATTTTCCATACCTTTTCTCATATAATTTTCACTCCTGAATCAAAAAAATCATTAACAGAGCCATAAACTTTCCCTTTCCATGTTATTCTCGTCAAGTTATCACAGCCTTCAAATGCCATACTATTTACCTCTGCCACACTGTTTGGCAGCACCATACTTGTCAGATGACTGCAACCGCAAAATACACCATCGCCAATCTTTGTCATCCTATCTGATAGCGTGATACTTGTCAGACCACTACAGTCAGAAAATGCAAACTCTCCTATCTCCGTCACACTCTCCGGTAGCGTAATACATGTCAGACCACTACAGTCAGAAAATGCAAACTCTCCTATCTCCGTCACACTCTCTGGTAGCGTGATACTCGTCAAACCGCTACAACCATAAAAGGCACGCTCTCCCATTTGTGTCACTCCAGAGGGTACTTCCGTATTTTTACATCCCGCAATCAATGCACTGCTAGATTTTTCAATAATTGCATTACAATTCTCTCTGCTGTCATATATTTTATTATTTTTGTCAACTTTGATGCTTTCCAAATTATCACAGCAGGAAAATGCACCCTGACCTATCTTCATCACACTCTTCGGTATCGTGATGTACGTCAAAGCTTTGCATTCCGAAAATGCATAACCACCTATCTCCATCACTCTTTCCGGTATCGTGATATTCGTCAAACCACTACAACATCTAAATGTGTCGCTACCTATCTTTGTCACACTTTCTGGTATCATGATATTCGTCAGTCCGCTGCAACCACAAAATGCACCACAGCCTATCTCTGTCACACTATCTGGTAACGTGATATTCGCCAGTCCACCACACCATCTAAATGCGTCGCCACCTATCTTTGTCACACTTTCTGGTAACGTAATACTCGCCAGTCCGCTACAATCTTTAAATGCAGAGGCCCCTATCTCCGTCACACCTTCCGGTACTTTTGTGTTTTTACAACCTACAATCAACGCATTGCCGGATTTTTCAATAATTGCATTGCAATTCTCTCTACTGTCATATACTTTATTATTTTCGTCAACTTTGATGCTTTCCAAATTACTACATTTCCAAAATGCAGAGTCTCCTATCTCTACCACACTTTCCGGTATCATGATACTTGTCAGTCCACTGCATTCCCAAAATGCAAGTTTTCCTATCTCCGTCACACTATTTGACAGTGTGATACTCGTCAGTCCACTACAGCTATAAAATGCTTCGCTACCTATCTTCGTCACACTTTTTGGTAGTGTAATGCTCGTCAGATTACTACAACAAGAAAATGCAGAGTCTCCTATCTCGGTCACACTTTCTGGTATTGTTATACTTGTCAAACCGCTACATCCCGAAAATGCACAATTACCTATCTTTGTCACACTTTTCGGCAGCGTGATGCTCGTCAAACCGCTACACTCCTCAAATGCCTGATAGCCTATCTCCGTCACTCCCTCCTTAACAATGACATTTACTTTTCCCGATACATTCTTAATTTCATCTGAATTCGTTCCATCGTACACAATCGTCACAATTCCTTCCGGTCCATCGTTGACTCCCGGTGAAGCTGTCGCTGGTATTTCTGTCTTCTCTGGCGCAGGGAACACACTTGGTCTCTTTCTCGCCTCCGGTGTAGGAGATACACTTGGTCTCTTGATTTCTCCCACCTTGTTTTTCGCCTTTGCCGTAACCTTGACCTTACAACTGTATTTTTTTGCTCCAATCACTGCCTGCACTGTGGCATTACCCTTTTTGATGCCCTTTACTGTACAGCTTGTCTTGTTCTTCTTCACAATCTTCACGTACTTTTTGCCTTTGCTGACCTTCCACTTTACGGTCCGCTTGGTCCGCTTGTTGTTCTTCAGCTTAAGAACTTTTTTGGCTCCAACTGCTACCTTTGCTGTCTTTGGCAGAGTCACCTTTGCCGCCATCGCCGGAACTCCGGCGCCAATACTACCGCCCACCATTGCAGCAATTGTTACTGCTGTAAAGCATTGTTTGGTTCTTTTTTTCATTCTTTTCTTCCTCCTCTTGCAATCTATTTATTTCTTGATTTTTACTTTCTTTACGCTACTCCACTTTCCATACACCTTTTTTCCATTTGAAAGGGTATAGGCACGAACTCTCACATAATATGTTTTTTTCTTTTTTAATTTCTTGACTGTATACTTTGTCTTTGTTGTTGATTTTGTCTTCTTTGCCTTAAATTTTTTACTGGTTGCATATTGTAATTGGTAGCCTTTTGCTCCTGCAACTTTTTTCCAGCATATTTCAAATTTCTTATTCTTTTTGCACACCAAATATTTAATCACGGGCTTTCTTGGAACCATTTTTTTATTTGTTGTTTTTTCTTTGTTCCCTGCTTTCTGGTTAATTGCATTTTGTTTAACATCTATCACTGTAATCTCGCAAGAAGCAATTGCAAAATCACTCGTAAAACACTTAATTACCGCATGCCCTGGTGCCATCGCTGTAACCATACCGTTTTGATCCACCTTAGCGATACTGTCATCACTACTTCCCCATACCAATTCACTTTTCATAAAAGGCAAAGAAGCCGATACTGTCAATTGTTGTTTATCGTTCTTTTTTAGCGAAAGGCTTGAAACCTGAAAATTAATTTTATTAGATGTTGTTCCATTCCAATAATACGGATAACCTCCACTGACTTCTGTTCCATCCGTTATTTGCCAAAAATGACACTTTGGAATTTCTCGATTCATGGCAACCCACATATTCATATTTTTACACATAATATTTAAATCCTGAATCTGACTTGAATTATCCGTAACTGATTCATACTGTGCCTTTCCAATTGAACCATACGGAGCATTTCCCCGATAAAAGCAAGTTTGCAATATGGTTACCGTATAACTATACTGAATCCCATTAATATATCCAACCAGCGCACCTATATTTCCATTTCCAGAAAGAGTACCTGTATGGTATGAATTGCAAATTTTTGATTCAGATTCTCCCCAACTTTTGTCAATACAGCCAACGATTCCTCCAATATCACATTGTTTTTCTGAAGTTCCAACTTTTCCTGTATTAAAACAATTAAAGATTTGGCAATTACCCTTTCCTAAAATTCCACCTGCATGATTTTTATCATATGAGTTGACAACTTCATTTGAGGAAATCTCCCCCATATTATAACAATTAACCACAGGAATTCCACCGTCTCCTAGAATTCCGCCTGCCACGCAACAGGTGACACTCCCTTGATTCACACAATCCAAAATCATGCCTGCCGCAAATTCATCTTCACTTTTTGTATTTCTTAGACTAGAACCACATATGCCACCTCCCACATTTCCTTTTGCATAAATAGAACCGACATTTTTACAGTCTCTGATTTCACTTGTCTCACCTGCTGCAGCATATATCCATCCTATTTTTCCAGCAATTCCACCTATGCCGATTCTGTATCCTTTTAATTTCCCCTGATTCTGACACATTTGGATTTTCCCAGCATAGGCATAACCCACGATACCGCCAAGATCTGCTCCCATGTCCGTCGTATTTTCTACATCAAAATCAGATTCATTGCTACAATTTATAATTTGTACATCATTTTCTTCACCCGATTTCCCGATTCTACCGGCAATACCACCAATATCATAAGATAATTTTGTAGTCGTTCCCTTATTAACACAATTTTCCACACTCCCATGACTTTCACCAACAATTCCACCAACAGAACGAAATCCCTTAACAATCGTTCCGTAATTCGTGCAATTTACAATTCTGGAATTTCCTTCCATAAATCCTACAATACCGCCAACCGTTCCATTATGGTAACTATCATCTCCATTAATCGTTCCGTGAAATGTACAGTTCTCAACCAAACTATTGGATTCGACATAACCAACAAGTCCACCAATAAAAGCCGTTTTGCCATATTGAATACAATAGATATGTTCAGAATCTGCCACATTTTCAATATTGATATTTTTCAATTCGGCATTTTCAATTTCTCCAAAAATACCATTAAATCGAGAGTAGATATAAAAGTTTTTTATTGTATGATTTTTTCCGTCAAATTTTCCTTTGAAATAGGAAAAATCGGTGTCCGATTCCCAATAGCCAATTGGTGTCCATTTCAAACCATTTAAATCGATATCGTCTGCTAAAACAAAATATGAATTACTGTAACTGTTGCCTTTCTTAACATCATCTGCCAACTTAGCTAACTCTTTACCATTTGATATCACATATGGATTTTGTTGAGACCCATCCCCGGCATGAAAGGATGCTCCTACTGTCCCATCCCATCTCTGGCTAGCTGTGTCTTTGGTAGCAGCCACTCCCTCCACACTGCTAAAAATTATAACCATGCCAATAATAATAATGGATACAACGAACTTCTTTAGTAATTTCATTTACGCTTCCTCCTTGAATATAACAAAGTCTACTTTCTTACCTTCACTTTCTTTATAGCACTCCATTTTCCATACACCTTTTTTCCATTCGAAAATGTATAGGCACGAACTCTCACATAATTAATCATATAATTTTCACTCCTGAATCAAAAAAATCATTAACAGAGCCATAAACTTTC
>OJMH01000267.1_pt1 | contig 75000 bp, 77 predicted proteins | sample 1597111 | NCBI WGS metagenome assembly OJMH01 (sample SAMEA2452115, study PRJEB22498) | human gut metagenome | reverse complement strand
CAACATTAATTTTTCGAGGCGATTCAAGAACGCAATTGGTTACCTGAGATTGCGTCAAACAAGACGAAGCATTACTAAGCGCAGAAATGCCTTCTTGCGTTTTAATTTCTATCCTGTTTGTATAAGATTCAATAGATACCGCATCATCAACTTCATTTGCCAGCTGCACCATTGCTCTCAATGAGATAGTTCGCGGTTTGACGCGGTCACCGGTATTTACAACCTTAGAAGCGCTAAATTCAAATGCTGTACCCACCTCTGAGCCGGTAGAACCGGTATTATATGTGCCTGCTGCAGCAGAAAAAGCACCTTCTGCAATCTGTGTCATACGGTCATCTGAACCAAATTTACCGGTTATATTAACAATCTGATCTTGTATGTAATCCCCGATATTCCCGGTAATCTTCGTAGCCTCAATTGAAATTTTATGCAATGTCGGCAGCTTGAACTTGTTATTCTCCGTATCCAGCGCAAAAAAGCCGCAATTTCCGTTGTTAGCTTCCATTTGTGCAGCATATTCCGCATAAGTCACGCTGGGAATCCTGCCCAGAACCAGAAGTTCATAAGGATTGTTCTCGCCGGAAAAATCATCCTCCATAAACTCTCCGCCATCACAAGGATAAGCACCATTTATAGTTTCATCAACCCTCATTGTCCAGAAAATATCGCCGATATTTCTTCCCGCAACGTTTTTAGGTCTGTGAACATATTTCAGGTGCATAAGGTTGTTGTTCAAATCATTAGGCTCGTAATCCGCTCCCTCTTTTGTGACATCGTCAATCCAGGGATAAAGCTCTTCAAGATTTGTGTTACTGTTTTGTTCTGTCATTGTAATCTCCTTTCAGGATTACAATACCAGATTTCATTGAGCCGCTTAGGTCAAAACGGAAATTAGAGCTCAATGGGTCAACAAGCGCATAAAAAAAGGGAAGGCTGCAACAACCTTCCCCAAAAAATCAATAGCCCTTAGCCCTAAAGCTTATCTTGCAGGTAGTTAATTCACCGGAATTCTTATAAGCCTTTAATAACGCCGATTTATTAGTCTTTTCGGCAACAACAACATAAGCATCTATGGCGTCATTAACCGTACAAACAATCGACGGAGGGTTTATAAAATCATAATCAACGACAAGTCCCGAGGTTTCAATTATTTCAAGCTCCTGAACAACCTCCTTGTCAGGAACATCCACAGAAACCTTGAAATTCGTCAATATGGTCTGGACATTGTTGTAAGAATGAATCGTTATGAGGAACTTGCAATACCTGAAAGTGTAAGTTCCGTTATTCACAATGCTCCATTCCGTCCAATCCTGCCCGTCGTCAGAATACGCCCACTTGATTACAACAGTATTCTGCTCATCCGCTGATAAAAAGTCATAATCAAATGTCACAACGCTTTTGAGCACCCCGCCAATGTCAAAAACCTGACTTTCATATTCACCGTTTTCAAAAACAGTGCTTCCCCACTTACCGGCGGTTTGATAATAGCCGGGCTCCTTGCTCCATTTCTGGTCAAGCCGGTGCCACACAACATCTGTGTTCTTTTTTAACAAAAGCGTATTGTGATAAGACTTCATATGCTCACTGAAGACGCCGTCAAGGTCTTTGAGCACATCAATCTTTACAATTTCGTTAAGATTGGGCACACTATCCACACTTATGATGTCCATTGTTGGATTTTTTGAATAATTGTAGCCATTAAAGGCCTTTATCCAGAATTTATACAATCCGGCAGTCGGAATCACAATCGAAGCGCTGTTTTGTGTAATTCTGGAGGCAAGAATGGTTCCGTTTTCCCAGCTTTCACCCATCCTGATTTCGTACATATCCGTTGCGCATTTGTTGTATTGCCATACAAAATTGAACAAATTATTCGTTTGCACAACATTAAAATTCACGACATCATCAGGATATCCGTATAAATCGCCGAGATTTGACACCAGAACCCTCGGTTCCTTGGACCCCAGCTCATCAGAATACAGCCGTTCATCATAAGTTCGCCAATCAACAGTGAAAACGCCCGCCCCATCGTCTTTTACACTTACAACTTTAGCTTTGTAACGCTCCAGCCCCATAAGAAGCGAATCAAACATAATAACATCGCCAACTTCCAGGTCATATGCACGATAATCGGTCTTAAACGAACCGAAATAAGGCTGCAAAATCTTAGAATTGACATAATACCATGCCAAACGCGAAGCCTGAGCAAAATTGGTACAGGAATATATATTCACCGAATGCTCAACCGGCACGCCATCCCTGTATTCGGGAATTTCCGCAAAAGCCTCGACTTTTTGCCATTCATGATCCGGAGAAATATATTCACACTTCAAAATATCATAATGCTCCTCTTTTGGCAGAGTTTCAAAGGTTTCAGAACCTTTTAAAATGTCATTCTGCGTAAATACCTTGCTCACAGGCTCCGGTTTGTCAATTTTAAACTGAAGTTTCCCGTTTTTAATAAATAACCCGCCCCTGCAAGAACGGTAAATTTCGTCAATAAGCGTTCTTGCAGAAGTTTGTGAGTCAAAAATCATATTGAAAGTAAATCTGGGTTTCCCATCCACAAGCTCGTCGCAAAACTCAGCAGCTTCAACAAAACTATCAAGATCAAACAACTCTGAAACCAAATCATCACTGATATTTCCATAGTTATTAATCCCGAGCCCGAGCCCGTTGTAAGAAGTCAAAAAGTCAAACATAACCCACGCAGGATTCTCGCTGTATTTGACCTCGTAAGAATACGAACTTGTGTAAACCCTTACTTTTCTGCCCTTTACAACAGCAGTAAGGTTGTAATTCATATCAATCTTCTGCGAACGAGGAACACTAATCGCCAGATAAGCCACATCCCTTAAAGAACCGACTTTTTCGGCTCTTTCCTCCTGATTTGCCCCGCCAACAATAGAATCCACGACCTGATCACGAGTTCCGTAGTATTTGTTGACAGTTATCCCGCTGATTTCGTTAATCGGAATGTCATTCAGGCGAATATCAGTAAATTCACAAATCTCGCCCTCCGCAAACGCCACAATTCTTTTAATCGTAGTCAAATAATCCTCATCCTGCCAGATTCTGTTGCCAGCAAGCTTGCATGTTCCGTACAAAAGCGGAATCGGCAAATCCTGATTTGTTTGTGTTTGCTTCATTCCTTGTCCGTAAGACGGGGAAAGAGCTCCAAAATCAGCACTTCTCTGGCTTTGAATAATAGATAATGCAATACCGCCAAAAAAACTAGCTGTGGCAGCTACACCTACAATCATAGCCGTCGTACCAGTTACAATAGCAAAACCTGCAGCAGAAGCACCAGCAGCAGCCACAGTAAACCCGATACTAGTTAATATTGCTGAACCAATCGCTGTAAAAACCGGCATTATACCACCACCTTAAAACATTGAATATTAAATTTGTCAAAAAACCTTAATCGACCGATTTGTAAGGTATGATTTTTAAAAACATGGATAATTTTCCCGTGTCTATAATAAATTGCAACATGCAACTCATCTTTGAACCTGGTCGCAATGATATCACCCATTTCCAGTTCATCCCGGGTAATTTCGTGGCAATGTTTCTTTAATTTTGCCAGCCCGTACCAATAATTTTTATCATCATCTTTTGAACGCATTTTATATCTCGGTTTTTCCGGATATAAAAACTGTACAGGATAAAAACATCCCTGATATGTACCATCTTCGTTGAACATCTCATAAGGACGCCCAACCTGCTCAAGCAGGGCGTTAATTTTTTCTTCCATCCCTTATTCTCCTTAATTTTATCTAATTTTTCCGGCAATTTGGGAAAGACTTTTTATCGCATCTCTCCCGACAAGCGGCTTGGGCGAGGGTTTTTCGGTTAAAATATTATGCATTTTGCAATAAGCAAAATAATGAGCATAATATTTTCTGGGTGTAGCAGCGAAAAATTCCTCATCGCTCCAACCCAGAATACTCCTTGCCGCAGCGTACATTGAAACCCAGTCGAATCCTAATTCGCTTTCATTTTTTGCGTCTTTTTTTTTAATCTGTTACCTTTTTTCAATGCTTGTTGCGCAACATCCGGCAAAATTAGTGGCTTTGCGAACGCAAACTGCAAAGAATACAAATTTTTATGCAAAATTGCAGGATTTTCTTCACATTTTTTCTTAACTTCCTCAATTTCAGCAGAAGTATGATGTTTTACCAATCCCGCATAAAAAACTTGCAAGCATTCATCCAATTTCAGGTTATTATCAAGCACAAAACTTTGAAAAACCTTAAAAGTACCTTTGTCCAAAAGATTTTCGACCATCGCATAAGCCCGATTATCAAATTCAAGCTCATAAGCCTTCTCGTCAATCATTACCTTACAAGAAATGTTGTAAATGTCCTTCATTAATTTCCTCCTTTTCTTTTTACTAAGCATTTCTTACGATTTGTCTTAATCGTTGATTATTGTCCTTTATCCCCTCATAAGTAATCGCATTAAGCAACTGCTTGTTTTCAAGCAAATATTTCTGAACATCTTTAGAATCCCACGCTTTAATGTTGAAATTGTTGAAGACAACATTGCTTCCGCTGGAATTTCTGTCATATTGAACATTTTCGCCCGGGCTCAATATTCTCTCCCCGCCTTTTAACAACGCTAATTGCTCATCTGTGCCGGGAAGATTAACATTTGCGCCCTCCGGAATAACTCCGCCGGAATGATGTGATGAAATCGCAGCACCTGCAACTCCTGCAGCAGCACCGGCCCATCCGCCCTTAAAAAAGCCCATAATTCCGCGACCCACAGCCTTAACAGCACCATAAGAAGCTCTTATAGCCTGAATTGCTCTGGCTGTGTTTTCTTCATTAAAAATCAGCTGCATTAATGCATCTGCTGAAATTTTTATCATCTCGTTGGCAAGATTTTTCCCGAGATTTTTGAAATTTGCTTCAAAATTCTCAAAATCCGTCAACATTTTTGTCAAACCGTCTGACAATTCATCCGACATGCCCTCTACCATTTCGCCCACAAATCCGCTTGAAGCTTCGTCATCTTCTGAGCTGTTTTTTATTCCCATACGCCCTTTTTTGTTCTCTTTCAATAGATATAGCGCGGCTTTTTGTTTTTCTGCGTCATCTGCGTAGCGTTCTTTTATTGCTTCCGCGCTTTCCATGTAGGTTTCGTATGCTTTTAGTTGTTTTTGGAATATTTGTTCACTGTTTTCTCCGAACAAAAATCTTTCCAGCGCGTTTTGGTTCTCTTTCTGCTTTCCTCCTCCGTCTACTACTTCTATTATCTGCTCCAGTGCTGTTTTTTGTTCGCCTACGAAGTCTTGCATTGTTTTGCTAAACTCCTGTTTAAACTTTTCCCTCCTTTCTTTTATTTGTGTCAGTACTTGCTCATAAACTTCAGTTAGCTTATGCGCTTGTTCAACATCTTTTTTTGTAACATTGTCAAGTCCCATTTGTTCTCCTTTCTTCACAACAAAAAAGAACAAGCCGTAGCTTGTTCTTCTGAGTATCTCAACATTATTATTTAAAAATTAGAAGTTCTAGTACTTTTAATTTTATTATTTTCGTCATAACATTTATCATTTAGCCAGTGAGCTGTTAATAATTTATCGGGAGTAAAAACAAAAGACTCAGAACTACTAACTATTAAAAAAACTCTGACTAACTTGCCATTTAGGTCATATTTTTTTGAAAGAAATGGATATGTTTTACTATTTGCATCATCAATTACAATATTTACAAGTTGTCCATTTTTTTTATAATAATAGCTATAAATATTATTTTTATAACTAATAGCATACTCTCCATCAGAAAAAAACGTAACCCGACGCCCTTTCTTACTCACCTTCGGCTTCCCGCCCTCGGTCTTCGCCGGTGATATAAAACCAGGATCGGTCATGTATTTTTTAAACGGCTCCATGGAGATTTCATATTCTATACCCTCAAACGCCGCCTTGCGTGCGCTTTCTACCGTATAAACCACGCCGCCAGTCAGCGTTTTTGCTACGGCGGGCAACATTATTAAAAATAGTAGGAGGGTTATCAGAAGTTTTTTCATTTTTTGCCTTTTTCTAAACTCACATTGCGAATATAGCATATTTTAACAAACTTTGCCATTCACATATTTTCCGTTTTATTTTTACAACGATTTTTTCCACAAAATTGTTCAGATTTTTACCCGTACTCCCCTTTTTGTTCTCTTTCTGCTTTCCTCCTCCGTCTACTACTTCTATTATCTGCTCCAGTGCTGTTTTTTGTTCGCCTACGAAGTCTTGCATTGTTTTGCTAAACTCCTCGCGAAATTTTTCACTTCTTTTGCGTATTTCCTCCACTGCCCGTGCATAGGATTCGCTTAGCTTGCTTGGGACATCTTTGCCCTGCTTGGTAATTTTGTTACGAATAGCCATTTGTTCCCCTTTCCTTACAACAAAAAAGAACAAGCCATGGCTTGTTCTTTTTTCTATTTATAATTATCTTATCTACGTGTTTTTTCTAATTCCCCTTTTTCATTATATCCATATTGATTTATCCAATGTGCCAACAACTTTTTCTGAGTATCAAAAACATAAGATTCTCTTTCTGAAACTTCCTGAGAAACTTGTAATAATTTACCGTTTATATCGTATTGCTTGGAAAGATATGGAAATGCATTTTTATTTTTCTCATCAATCTCAAGCATTTCAAGTTTTCCCTTATAATTATAATAGTAGCCCACATCCGAATCATTTTTATATGTAACGCCATAGCCACCATCAGAAAAATAAGTAATCCATCTCCCACGCTTACTCACCTTCGGCTTCCCGCCCTCGGTCTTCGCTGGTGATATAAAACCAGGATCGGTCATATATTTTTTGAACGGTTCCATGGATATTTCATACTCTATCCCCTCAAATGCCGCCTCTCGTGCACTTTCTACCGTATAAACTACTCCGCCGCTCAGCGTTTTTGCTGCTGCGGGCAGTATTGACATTATTAGCAGAATTGTTATCAAAATTTTCTTCATCGTCTGAATATTATCATATTTTCAATGAAAAAGAAAAGAGATATAGCGCCAAACTATATCTCTAAGAAATTATTTTTGTCCGCCTATATCATAACATAATATCTAAACTTTGATAACAAGCTCATTAAACATTTGCGGAAATCCTCGAAAATTCGCCTGATTTCCGAGCTCTTTGCACCTGTCAAAAGTCCTGTCACAAGAAGTTTCTTCCCCTGTATAACCGCATCTGCAATCTTTAAAACGCCTAACCTGACAGCCTGTCCGGTATTTCATAACAGGAGCCTGAATCTCAAACCCGCCAAGCTCTGTTTCAATATCCATCTTCGCATTTTCATAATCAAGCTTCAAATTATTGCACCTGCCGGCATACAGAACCTGTTTGAGATTGGGAATAATCTGATTTGTGTTAACATCCAGAAAAATAAGCAAAAGAATAGCAGGCGCATTCGTCACAACATCCCCGCGGTTTCCGATAATGCCGGAAATCGACAAAGCAACGTTAGAAAGCTCAATACTAAGCTTAGAAACACTGGAGTTGTCGTCCTTAACAATCTCTCCGTGAGAAAGCGGCGCCCCGAGATAAGATTCCCCGTTATATTGCAATACATCAAGCGTTTCATTGTCCAAAACATAAATAGAACCGCCCGCCATCTCGATTTTCAGCAGTTTTCTCGGGATTATTTCATCTTTCTCAACCTCAAAAGCCGGATTGGTAGTAGGAAAAACCTCCTTGAGCTCAATTTGCAGCTCGCCGTACCCCATCTCGGATATTGAAGTTTCGAGCTTATCAGTATCAAATCTTACATTATAAGTTTTTCCGTCACCGCCGCATTCTTTCTTCCAAACCCACTTGAAAGAACGAAATTTCCCGCGTTTTGCAAGAAAAAAGTTCTCAAGCTTCTTTCTCGTTACCGCATTTTTGCGAAAAGTCAGCTTCCAGGTCTTTTTAGGCGCATCCCACCAGCTTTTTCTGTTGTTTTGAGCCGTAAAAATCTTGTCAATTAAGGTATAAAACTCAATAGAATTCTCACATTCCGCATCATGGTAGAAATCGAGCTTGTCAACAGCTTCTATGGGCGAATCGTCAATCGTGCAAATCCTCAACTCGCATTCAGTATAGCCAAAATCCTTGATATTCTGCTTCATAGAATCAGTGTCGAAATTGCAAATATATTCTTTGCCGTTGCCGCCCTTTTCGACCGCCCAAACAAACTTGAATTTTCCGGCCTGTCCCATAACCTGAACGAAAAAATTCTCGAGTTTTTGCCTGTCTTTAAAATTTTTGTCGAATTTGAGCGTAAAAGTCCTCTTTGGATAAGTCCAAACAGGATATCGCTGCTCATGACCTTTCATTTTTTCATTTACGGTAGTTTTGAACTCAATCGACGAACTGTAAGCCGCCTGATAAGGTATATCAAACACCGGATAATCCATAACATTCCTCTCTTTCAATATATAACCCTGACGGTATAAGAAACAGCCCGCAAAACCCTTGCATAATCTGCAAAATTTGCGCAAAAAGCGCCCGAAAAACAGATTTTGCGAACTGCCATCTTCTACCGGAAATTTTATGCCTAAGCTTCTTCGACTGTCGCAGCGAGTTCCGTAGCTTTTGCATGAAGCTCAATATCAAGCAGCTTTGTCTGCTTGGAAGAGCCTGTTGTGAACTCATGCTCCGTATAAACACCGCGCCCGTCAAATGTAAACGTAGCAAAATCATCCTGCGTGCCATTGATGGGAATAGCAGTGGCTTTTGCCTTGTAAATGCAAAAATGAACATCGCCGCCATCATTGCTGGTATCCAGAATCTGCGCCTTTAATTGAAAATAATTGGGCAAATCCCCGCCGCCAAAAGTAAATTTGCCGACTTCGTCATCACCTGTGCCGGTTTTTGAATAAGAACCGCCGGTAAGCTGTGCCAGAACCTCAAGGCTCAGCTTTGCGTATTCCATGTTGAACGTGATTGACTTGATTTTGTTAGAAACATCCAGAACTTTTTCATCGCCTGTAAGATTTTTCTCCTCAATTTCATAAGTCAAAGAAATCTGCCTTACACCGGGCAAATCAATCCCGTCCCCGCAGGTAAATTCATCTTCCGTATCGGTTAAAACCGGAAATAATTTTGCGTCATCAACGCCGAATAATTTTGTAACTGTTTTGAGTGCCATTTTTTCCTCCTTATTATCTGTTTAATCTTAGCGAGCTTCTCAAACTCCCTAATCGTAAGTAACCAGTATGTTAAAACCGTAACAATACCGCCCTCCGGTTTCTTTTTCCATAAAATATGGTTCCTTGAGTGCTTTTATATGCATAACTTTGCCATTAATGAAAGAAGCTTTTTGATAAAGATCTTTCGGACAAAATAAATCAAATACATCAAGACAATCCTCCCGCGCCTGCACCATATCGGAATTTTTGACAATTACCTGAATGTCATTGCGTCTTGCCAAATCACATGGCAAGCTGTCTTTAACCGCGAGAACAAGCGCCTTGCTGTCGAGCGTACTGTCAAAATCGAATTTTATAAAATCCTCATCAAAAGCATCATTCTCAATTATAAAAGCCTTAAAATCGTCTAAAATCACTATGTTTTCCTCATTTCTTACTGAAAATAAACTTCATTAACAGCATTTACCCCGTCAAGCGCAAACGAAGGCGTAACCTTGACCACCGTATATCCTCTGCCGTCAAAACAGAGAATATCCGACGGTTCTAGCCCCGCTTCCGTAAAAATCCTGCCGGAAACCGTCTTTTCCTGCCCGTCAAAAGCAACAACAACAGAATCCGAAAACTCTATCCTGCATTTAATCTCCTTTTCGGAAACAATCACAGGAACACCGTTGCTATCCGTGCCATCAGTTGACTTCCAAATCGCATCTTGAACCAGTAAATTAGAAAAATATCCCATAAACACCCCCTTTCTTCTAACAAACCGGCAAAACAGGCTAACCACCGAAGTTGTAGCCTTTCTTGACCCACTTTTTCACCAAATATAAAGCTTCAGCAGAAAATAGCTGCGAATCCTCTTGATTTAGCGAAGAATCTCCGTAAGTAATCGAACCTGAACCAAGCGAAATTGAGGTAATACCGGCTTTTTTGTTCTCATCATGAACACTTCCCGTATTTTGCGCAACAGCAATAGCCTCCTCGCACACAGCGTCCTTGATATCCTGAGGAATATCGTAATTTCTCGGGAATTCCATAGGCTGGCTTTCATCAGCCTTTTCACCAACAAAATCAAACCTGTTGATTTTTCGGCTGGCTGTAATCAACAACTGCTCCTGCTCATCTTCGCCCAGCTCGAACCATTTTTGCGAGCCATAGCGTTCCTGAAAGTACAAAAGCGCGTCCTCCATACTTATCAGAGAATTTTTATATAATTCAATAGTCATTGTTAATCTCCTGTTCTAAAAAAAGAATCAGCGGCGCAAAACCGCTGATTCAAAGTCATCCCCGAACAAAATTAAGCAGCAGACTTGGGAACAAGTACAGCAAACGGATAACGATTTGTACCGCCTTTTCTGCTTACAGGGTTTGCAATCTGAATACCAATACGCATTACGCAGCGCAGAGCAGACATATCCTGTTGAGCAAGGTTGTAAGCGATTGAACCGTCAGTATTCTGGATGATAGCCTGGTCAAGCACTTTGTAAGTGATATCCTGACGAATTGAATAAACCGCTTTTGTAAAATCGCCTGCAACGAGCAAAGCTTTTGAAGTATCAAAAACTCCGCCGATTTCATCATACATAAGCGGACGTCCGACAAGGCTTACCGGTGTTTCGGAAGTCAAACCGGGGGTGTAGAGAAGCTGATTGTTTTTATCTCTAAGGTTTCTGAATTTAGCTTCAAGAGTGTTGTCAGCATAAAAACCGTTTACTCTGAAACCGGATTTTTCGACCATCTCCATAACACCGCCTTCTCCGATAATATCGCCCGCAATGTCTTCATTTGTGCCGATTTCGACCTTAGCACCCTTAGTAATTGCTGTCGGAACAATCGCATCGGGATAAGTAGAGGGTTTGTTGGTTCCGAAGAAGATTGCCTCGTCGATTGCAAGCCCGAAAGCTTCAACAATCTGCGGTTTCAACTCATCCCAAATGCTGTAAGAAGAATCATCAAGAACTGCATCCGGAATAGGGATAATAACCGCAATTTCTTCAGCTGTGAGTGTCAATTTGTCCCATTCTGCATTGGTAGTTTTCTTCATCGCAGTATCTCCGTTGAGGAAGTAAGCATTGGGTAAAGAAGAAGCCACCGGCAGAGTTTTTTGTTTTGCGCTCATGTTGGGAAGCTGTTTAAAAAGGCTCAATGCAGCTGATTTTCCCGGTAAATTTTTGATAATTTCCTCCGATGTTTCGGTAGGAATCAACGCTTCAGCGTTTGCACGTGTAATTAATTTTGCATCTGTTGTTGCCATGTTTTGAATTTCCTTTCTTTTGTATTTTTTGTTCTAATAATTCCGCCGGATATCGTTTTTCCGGCAAATATTACTGCGGTCAGCCTCTCCTGAGCGCCCTGCGAATGTAATTATCCATACGCTGTGACGGTGTGAGATTTTGCGATGTATGCGGCTTAAAATTTCCTCCATGCGTTTGTTTCTTGACTCCGAAAAGAAAACCGTTTTCATTCTTGTAGTTTTCAATAAACTCCTCAAAATCAGAACAATCCGCAGGAATATCTTTCGCGACCAAATCGCTTTTCAAGCAGCCTGCATTGTCCAGAGCACGCATAATTTTAAGATTTCTGTTTGATTCTTTTAAATTATCGAGCTCTTTTTGAATAGCGTCGGCTTTCTCCTGTAAAACCGAGCGTTGGGCTGCTTCTTCCCGCGCAGATGTGCGGTATTTAGCCGATTCTTTCCTGAGTTTTTCAATCTCGCGCTTCATCCCTTTGGGAGTAGCCCCCCTCAGCAGCATATCCATCTTTTGTGATGGTGTGAGATTATTTTTTCCGCCTGCGTTCTCAGCCTCCGCAGCATTTTCTGCCGTTTTTTCCTCAACAGTATCAGACTGCTGTAAAATTTCAGCAGAAATTGTGTCCTGTGTACCAGACATAGGAACTCCTTTCTTTTAACTATATGTGATAGGTGGTAGAAGATACTAAAAATTATGAATAAACGCTCATCTAAGCACTACGAACCATATATCTGAGCATCCGGTCATTATTTTTTATTCCCTCAAAAGTAATCGCATTTAATAAATTTTTATTCTCAAGCAAATATTTCTGAACATCTTTTGAATCCCAGGCTTTTACATTGAAATTGTTGAAAACAACAGGAGTTCCGCCGGAATTTCGTTCATATTCAACATTTTCACCCGGACTGAGCACCCGTTCTCCGCCTTTTAGAATCGCAAGCTGCTCCGAAGTACCGCCGAGTGAATAACCTGCATTAGGAATCAACCCGCCCGAGTGGTGTTTACTGCCCAAAAAGCTCATAAAGAAACCGGAAAGATTCCAATCAACAAAACCGTTGCCGCCATTATTGCTGTTGCCCATGATTTTTCCGAACCATTCACTTCCGGCAATTTTTTTATTCAAAGCTTCAAAAGCCATATCAGTAAACTGTTGCAGCAAATATTTCATCAATTTGTTCGACATATTTTTCAAACTTTTGTCAAAATCGTCAAAATCCAGAAGAATTTCCTGCAAAGTATCCCCGACAATCTCCTCCATCTCAAGCCCCATTTTAATCAGTTCTTCTTTTTTGTCAGTTTCGATTTTGCTCTGGTAAAGTTCTTCAATGGATTCGATTTTTCCGTATTTTTCGCCGTCAGAAAGCGATTCGTCGTTCTGAACTTTTTGAATTTCTTCAATTTTCCACTTCGCACGCCCGAAAATGTTGCCCAAATCACTATAAACATCCGGATTTGTCTGCGCTTCTGTGCTTTTTTGCTGCTCTTTTTTCAAAACATCGTTATATACATTGTTTTGCGCTGCTTTTTCCGCGTCAGATTTAAATTGTTCATAATAATCATTGAACGATTCTTGTATCTTTCCGAATACCTCATTTGTTCCGTCCAGATACTTTTCCATGTCCCAGATACTGCTTTTGTATTCTTCTCCGAATGTTTTACCTATCTGTGACAGGTCTTGCGTTGTTACGCCCAGTTCCTTGCTCAGGTCTTCCAGATTTTTTACTAGCTCTAGGTCGGCTATGTTAATTTTAGGCCTATTATAGTCCATTTTTCCCCCATTCCTAAAAACCATCTAATTCACGATGGCAACTCCTCAGCTAAAAAATAATTAATAGCTTTCTAAAACTTTTTTACCATTCTCGTCATAACATTGATTACCAATCCAATGACCATATAATTCACCATTTATTTCATAAATAAATGACTCATTTTGAGAAACATACAAAATAACACCCTCTAATTTGCCTTTAGCTGAATATTTATAGGATTTTATTGGATACATCAAACTAAATATCTTAGACAAACTTTGCAAGCTTCCAGATTTATCATAAAAATAACAAACAAACCTATTGGACTTATAAGTTATCCCATAACTACCATCCGAAAACCACTCAATTCTTCTATCAGCCAAATCTACAATTCCATTGGTTCTATAGGACTTATTTTCCTTAAAATTTCTATCCCGCAAATGCTCCTTAAACGAAGAAACCGGTATTTTGTACTTTACACCGTCAAAAGCCTCCTTACGCGCACTTTCCACCGTATACACAACACCGCCCTCAAGCGTCAGGCCATACGCAATCGGCATTTGAAGCAAAATTATTAAGATTATCCAAAATATCCTTTGCATTTTCTCAATATATCACAATTTTTCAGCACTTTCCATATACATATTTTCGTGAAAAAAATTGTCATGCTGAACTTGTTTCAAAATCGCAAGATTGAAGCTGATGAGCACCGTTCTTGCGACCCTGAAACAAGTTCAGGGTGACGAAAATAGGCCGTCATTCCGAACTTGATTCGGAATCGCAAGATTGAAGCCGATGAGCACCGTTCTTGCAACCCTGAAACAAGTTCAGGGTGTCATTATAAACGTTTCAAAGAAAAAGGAGATAAGCCGCCAAAAACTTATCTCCTGAAAGAAATTGCATAGAAAGAAGTAATATATGAAAGATATTTATCTTATGCTGCTTGCAATCCGGCTGAGACTTTTTATTGCCTCAGCCCCCACAAGCGGTTTTTGAGCAGCCGGTGAAGCAGAATTGATTTTTGACTGCAAATCAAGATAAGTGTAATACACAGCATAGAGTTTTCTCGGAGTTGCAGCCCAGAATTCCGAGTCCGACCATCCGAGAACCTTCCTCGCAACCGTGTAATCCTCAACCCAGCTAAAAGTTTCCTGCTCTATTTCTCTTTTTTTTTAGAAGTTCCTTTAATTCGTGTTTTTTCAAGAATCTCCGGAGGCAAAAGAGGCAGCAGGAATGCTGCCACAGCATATTCTTTCACCTTTAGCCACAAACCCGGATATTCTTTGATTTTTGCCAGAACCTCCTGAATTTCTTCCGCACTGTGATGTTTTAACATCCCGCAGCCAAGAATAGCAAGAGATTTTTTCAGGCTAATCCCCTCATTTGAAGTCATTCCGGCATAAAGCTGATAAACGCCGCACCCTGTTTCGTCCTCCAGCTCCGAATACGCATTGAAATCATATTCAAAACAGTATTCCTTGCCCTCCAGCTTAACCTTTTGCACACTATTTTTCAAATCCGCTTTCATCTTCCTCTCCTTTTTCATTATTTGATGTGTTGACGGGTGAATTTTGCGCTTTTTCGCTTTCAATCCGTGCCAACTCAATCATTGCGTCCTCTTTTGATACCTTGTCGAGCGTCATAATCGTAGTCAGCCTGCTCTGCGTGCCGGCAGCAACCCTGCTGTTTTCAACTTCAACCTGCTCGTTGTAATCCGACGGCAAAGGCTCGCCCCACGCAACCTGAACATTGCTTACAGGGGTAGAATTGAATGCCATAGCGCATTCAACAACCCTCTTAATCGTAGAATTGAATGAAACCTGCTTGATATCATCAACTTTTGCAAGCGCAGCAATGAAAATCTTCCTCAAACTTTCGCCTGACATAGTTCCGGAAAGGTCTATTCCATAAGCCTGCGGAGGAGTTTTCGTTAAAATATAGAAAAACTGCAAAAGCGTGCTTATATGCCTGTCAATAGCATCCGCCTGTAAATTCGCAGTAATATATTCCGGCTTAACCCCGTCAGAACCGACTTTCAGAAAATCACTGTCAGGAAAACGGCGCTCATTCGTAACCGGATCATGCTCGAGATTCTGCTCGCTTCCCGCAAGTTTCGGGTTTGCATGCCTGTTAATAATCTTAGAATTCTGGCTTATTGTGAGCATAATTTCTTCAACAATCGATTTGCAGTTTTTGTAATCGCTCTGCCCGAAATAAACATCGCTCTCCGTAGAATTTTTTGTAGGAAATACAAGAAAATCATCCCAAATTGCAGAAAAATCATCAATTTCATTAATCCCGAGCAGCTCAAGCTCCGCACTTTCCAGCTTTCTGCCAAAACTTCCCGACTCATAAGACCAGACCTCATTTTCAACAAAGCCGCGGTGATGTTTTTCGACCTTTTTGTACTCAACTTCCTTGCCGTTTACGTTGAGATAAAGCGGATAAATCAAAATATGCCCCTCAATCTCATTCAAATTTCCGCGGTTAAAAACAGGAATCCAGCAATCAGGACAAATAGAAAATATTTTTACCTCATCTTCCAAAAGTCCAACCTTAAAAATTCCGTTCCCGAACCTTGAATTGTCAATGTAAACCTCTTTAATTACAGAAATAAAATTGTTTTCGTCCGCAATTTTCTCCCAGATTTCCTGCAATTCCTCGTCAACATTGACATTTATTCCCTGATTTGTAATAAATCCTTTGAAAAAGTCCGTCAAAGCCCAAAAAAGATTGATATTGATGAGCGACTGCGCAGTAGTATTGTCCAGCGGATAACGACGTCTGATTTTCATGACAGTTGTGCTGAAGGCCTTGTTAAAATCGCCGTCATAGAGGTTTCTGTAATAAATGTAATCAGAAAATCTCTGAATCGTATCCGAATCTCTGCTAATGTTCTTAATGTCAAAACTTGTAAACATTCTGTTCTCCTTTTTTTGTATCTGTAATAAAAACTCCGGCAAAAAGCCTGAAAAAACAAAGAAAAAGCATATAGCGCAGGTCAAAAGACCAAAAGAGGCATATGATGAAGTCAGAGAGAGTGAAATTTTACGCTATATGCATAGATATGGTTAGATTTGAATTTTATTCTTTCCTTTATATTGAATCCCCTCAAAAAAACCGCGTTTCGTAAAAAGTCAACGCATAACGGGTCTCATCCATCGCGTCATCATCGGCTTTTAACGGCAAATCAGGGTCATCAGCTCCGGATTCATCCTCGGAAGGATAACGGTAAGTCGAAAACTCATTGAGGGTATTTTTGCAGCGCTCCCTGTTTACAATAAGCCTGTCATAATTGATAATTCCCCTCAAAATTCCTATACTGTCAACAATTCTCGGCTTAAACTCGTAAACAATCATCCCCCCGAGCTCCTCACGAAGCTTCTGATTCTGCTCCGGACGGGCATTATCTGCATTTATAAACCGGAAATAACGCCCGTACTCGGTTTGACGGTCTTTTATCCACCTGATAACATCACGCTCATCAAGTTTTGAACCGAAAAGTTCATCAATCTTGTAATAAACCCCGTCACGCGTAATCCCGTAAAGCCCGCAGCACAAAGGATGGTTCCACCCCCAGTCCAGCCCGAGAAAAAACTCCCGAAACTCGCAAGCAGCGATTTTTTCAAGAATCTGCGAATGCGAACAGGTATGTTTCTTTTCACTGAACGTGTCATAAACAAGCCCCTCGGCAACAACCCACAAACCCTTGATTTTTCGAGCCTCAAAAGCCCCTGAATAGAGCTTTTTTTGATTTTCAATAAAAGCCTTTGAAAGATTCGCATTGTCCTCCATTGAAAAATGCCAGTAATCAAAAACGCTCCTTATTTTCGGGTCATTGTCCAAAAACGGCTTGATACGTTCCTTGTAAAGCCAGTGATTTGAACTTTCCGGATTGCTGTCCGCAAGAGCCCTCGCCTGCTCCGGCGTCAATCTGGACAAAGCCATATTATAAAAAGCATAATGATGTTTTGGCAGCTCGTTCGCATACCAGAAATCCCATGTTCCGCCCTGAATCGTCGCATCTGAATCAGATTTCCCGCCGCCAATAACAAGACAATTGTACGTTTTCCCCCACAGCCTGATATCAAGCTCCCCGCTGGAAGAATTATACTTCACATTCGCACCGTGGTAATTCTTCAAAAACGGCAAAAGCTCAATCAAAACGTTATTTCTGACAGTTTGCTTCGTGTATCCGGAAAAAACTTTCAAATATTCGTTCCCCACAAACTGAAATATCTGCGGAATTTTGTAAATAATACTCAGAGTCTTCGCCGAACGAATTGCCCCGTCACAAAGCGTAAAAAACTTCATTTTTTCGGGCGGCAGACTTAAAAATCGCCTGTGTTTTTTACTATACTTTGATTTTGACCAATCAATCGGCATCGTTTTCTTTTCCCATCTCCTCTAAACTCTTTAAATACGCTTCTTTTGTTGATATTTCTTCTTTGGAAGCATCATCTTTCTTCGCAGAACCCATAACTTTTCGCTCCTCCTCGGACGCAAGCAGCTTAAACAAAGCCACCTGACATGTCGGAGAAGCATTAGGCTTGAGCCACTGGAGCATAAGCTGCTGTTTTGCCTGCGCCCTGTTTTCTTCAATTGCTTTTAGTAAAATTTTTGACTTATCAAGCTTGTATTCAAGAAATTTTTCAAACGAAAACTCCAAAAACGCAGCAATCCCGTTCATCGAAAGCACATTGTTCTCTTTAATCAATTCAAGACATTGATTCTCCAAAATTTTGTAATCTTTTTTTCTTCTCATAAATCCCCGCCGAAATGGTAAAAAACACTTTAAATAGACACACCTGTCCCGTCTAAAATACAAGGTGGGCTTCGCAATCGAGTTGTTCGACCTCTCGTACGGGATTATATTAGCACTTTCCGTTGAGCCATGATGGTCAAAAAGCAAAATTAGAGCCTGTAAGCTCGCACAGGCAAAAAAACCTTTTCTACAGCGGAATCCCCCTCCTCCGTAACATACCGGAATTTCTGGGTATAACTATTTACCGCTTTTCCGTAAACAAGCGGTATATTTTTTGAATATTTTTGCACAAAAGGATACTTCGGCCTGATTCTATAGCGAAAAGGGGCAGTTTGAGCCAAAAACCGTGTTGCTTTATACCCGTTAAGCTTCTCAACTTCTATCAAAAGTCCCTGATTGTCAAAACGATGAATCTCAATCTTCGCACACCCGTTTTTCTTGCATCTCAAGGAATAAACAACCTCTTTTTCCACCCTTTTACCGCCGGAAATCTCTTTACTTGCAGGATTAACCCCGTAAATCTCAATACACCAGAAAGTTTCAGGGTCATTTGTGCTATAAACAACACCGCAGCATACCATTTTCATAAAAATTCCTCCTTTTGGTAAAGAATACCACTTTTCAATGAGCCATTTAGGTCAATTTTTAAACTTTTCCCAAAAATTTGACCTGCCCTTCTTTCTGCCCGAAAGAACAATATAAAAAACGAAAAAATGCATTATTATTAATAAGCTTTGCCCAATCCAAAGCATTTTTTGTTATACATATGAAAGGAATTAAAATGAGTTTCAACCCGCTGAAAGAAAAGGGAATCCCCGTTGAAAAACAGCTTAGAAGCTGGCATGATATCGTAAAAAAACCGTTTAATAAAAATGAAGTAGACTGCTACAGCAGAACACGCCAAATTCTCATGAACGGAATCGAAATAGAAGCCTGGAACTTCAAACATGCATTTGCACGCATGTGCCCTGACATTGAAGCAGCAAAAAAAATCGCTGAAACCCGCAGAATTGAAGACCAGCACCAGACAACAATAAACTGGCTCGCCCCCAGCGACCAATCCGTACTGGAAACAACACTCGGCTACGAGCAGGTTGCAGTAGATTTAACAGCATGGCTTGCACAGAATGAACCCGATGACTATGTTAAAGAAACTTTTAATTTCGGACTTTTAGAGGATTTTGACCACTTATACAGATACAGCCAGTGGTACCACATGATAGAAGGCGCAAACCCCGATGATATTCTTCAGGCACAAACCGATGTAACCCTCGGCCGCCCGACGCAAAACCACCACAACGACAACAAACTCAGGTTAAGAAAACATATAGATAAAAATACAGCCTCACCGCAAACAAAAGTCAACATAATGACCCTTGTTTCAGCCGAACAGCAGACCCACAACTACTATGCAGAACACGGATTCTGCTACGGAAACGATACTCTTCGTATGACTTACGCAGAAATCAAAGATGTCGAAGAAGAACACGTAACAATGTACGAATCTCTCCTCGACCCGACAGAAAGCTGGTACGAAAAGCTGCTTTTGCATGAATTTACAGAGGTTTGTAACTATTACAACTGTATGAAAGATGAAGATGACGACAATCTTAAAGATATCTGGGAAGAATTCATGATGCACGAAATCGAACACCTTAAAATCGCAGCAGATCTTTTCAAAAAGTACGAAAAACGTGACCCTGAAGAAGTAATCGGCACAAAAGTCGTCGAGCCTTGCCACTTTGAAAGCCAAAAAGACTACGTAACCGGAATCCTGGAAACCCAAATCGACAGACGTCTTGACACAGAAATGAGCTATACAACAATCGACGAACTGCCCGAAGATTGGCCGAGCTATGAAATTCAACGCACCGCAGGTGAAGACGGTTCTCCGACAGAAACCACAATCCGGCTGATAGGAGTTTCGGACGGCAGGGATTTGGTTTTAGCTGACGACGGGCTGAAAAAAGACGAAATTGACCTCTTAACAAGAGGCCTCCAGGCAATCGCCCAGGCACCCAATACCGTCACTCCCGAAGAACTGGAAGAAATGATAGAAACTTCGGAAGCAGAAGACAAAAAACCGCTCGAAGACGAAGAACCAAAACCTAAAAAAAGAAAATAACAACACAAAAAGGGATATTCAAACAGGATATCCCTTTTTAATAACTGTAAATCCAATGTTACAAACCACCAAAAACACTTGCACAGAAATATTTTTGTCCTAAAATCGTATATGCACGGGCAGTCTGTGGACGGCATGTCATAGCTGCTCAGAATTATTCAAACTAAAAAGGAGAATAAACTATGCCAAAAATGAAAACCCACCGCGCAGCGGCAAAACGCTACAAAGTCACTGCAAGCGGCAAAATTCTCAGACGTTCGGCAGGTACAAAACACTTGCTTCAACACAAATCCGTCAGCAGAAAAAGAAGATTGTCAGGAATGACAGAAGTTTCTGCAACAAATCTGGATTTGATTTCCAAGGAATTACCTTACAAGAAGTATTCAAGATAGGAAAGAGGTTGAACAATGAGAGTAAAACGCGGTAACGTCTTAAGAAAAAGACATAAAAAAATCTTAAAATTAGCTAAAGGCTTCATCGGAGCCAGAAGCAGAATCTTCAAAGTTGCTAACACAGCAGTTATGAAGAAACTCAAATACCAGTACAGAGACAGACGCAATCTGAAAAGAAATATGCGCCGCCTCTGGATTGTCAGAATCAATGCAGCAGTTAGAGCACACGGCTTGAGCTATTCAAAATTCATGAACGCATTGAAAAAATCCGAAATCGCAGTGAACAGAAAAATGCTCGCAGAAATGGCCGTAAACGAGCCCGAAGCATTCTCTGTAATCATAGAAACAGCAAAATCAAAAGTTTCTGCATAATAAATAAAAAACTAAAGTCCTCCGCCAAAATCGGAGGGCTTTTTTCATGCAAATCTTCCCTCTCCGATGGGGGAGGGTGCCCGCACGGGCGGGTGAGGGCTATCCCGCAAGGAAAAAACTACCTATTCCCCCGAAAAAACTTTTAAGCTATCATTCCAATATGAAAATCATAAATTTCAAAACCCTCCCCTCAACAAACAAATGGGCACTCGAGCACATAAACGAACTTGAGGACAAAACAATAATAATCGCCGGCACGCAAACAGCAGGGCACGGCAGATTCCAACGAATCTGGAATTCCGACAACCCTGAAAACCTGTACCTGACTTTCGTTTTAAAACCCGAAAAAACAGAACATATCTCAAATCTAACTCAATATTTGAGCCTCGCGCTCGTAAAAGTTCTAAAAGAAAACTACAAAATCCACGCAAATATTAAATGGCCCAACGACGTACGCGTAAACAAAGCCAAAATCGCCGGAATCCTCTGTGAATCGGTAATAAAAGGCAAAAAACCAAGCCTTGCGTTAGGTATCGGGGTGAATTTGAATATGAACGAAGAAGAACTGGCACAAATCCCCCAAAAAGCCGCTTCACTCAACCTTTTAACCGGCAAAAATATCGACAAAAACGAATTTGCAAACCTGCTATGCGGAGAATTCTTCAAAAACTATGAAAAATTCCTCGAAAAAGGCTTCTCCTCAATAAAAACAGAATATGAACAAAATGCCGAATTCCTCAACAAAAAAATCACAGTCACAACCCCCGCCGAAAAAGCCGAATACACCGCAATCGCCCTGACCGAAAAGGGTACGCTGATTGTTCAAGCTAAAAACGGCGAAAAAAAAGAATTATTGAGCGGAGATGTGGAATTATGAAAAATTTTATGCAAATCGCCCTTGAAACCGCAAAAAAATCAGGAAAAGACCTACCCGTAGGCGCAATAATCGTAAAAAACAACGAAATAATAGCCTGCGCCCACAACGAACAGGAAAAAAACAACGACGTCACAGCCCACGCCGAAATCCTCGCAATCCGCGAAGCCGAAAAAAAACTTGGAAACTGGCGCCTGAACGATTGCGAAATGTACGTTACGCTTGAACCCTGCCCGATGTGCGCCTGGGCGATTTTGCGCTCAAGAATCAAATCCCTGACTTTTGGCGCCTATGATACGGTCTATGGAGCATTTTCGACCCTTCCCCGGCTGCAAGAAATGTCAAACTCGACCCTGAAAGTCAGAGGAGGTATAATGGAATCGGAGTGCAAACAGGTTATTGAAGAATATTTTAAGGATTTAAGATGAATACAAAATTATACATGGATGAACTGGTCGAAAAGTACGAAACTCCGGATTTTATCCCCGATGACCCGATTCAGTTCCCGCACAGATTTGAAAAGAAAAATGATATTGAAATTGCCGGCTTTCTGGCGTCAATTTTCGCTTACGGGAAAAGAGAAGTTTTCATAAAAAAACTTAATACCCTCTTTGAAAAAATGGAAAACGAGCCATATAAGTTCGTAACCGGATTTTCGCCGGAAAACCCGATTTTAAACGACTTTGACTATCGGTTTTCCGTAGGAATTGACCTTGTCCAAATCATTTTAGCCCTAAAAGAGCTCTACAATTCGGGCGCAACGCTGGAAAATGTCTTTGCTCACGGCTACAAAGCAACAGGAACAGCAAAAGGCGCCCTGCAATCCGCTGTGGATTATTTCTATTCAAAACAAACTCTGGAAGTGACAAAAGGCTTTTACCACCTCTTGCCCAACCCCGCAAAAAACAGCGCCTGCAAGCGTTTGAACATGCTTTTGAGATGGTTTGTGAGAGAGGGCCGCGTGGATTTAGGAATCTGGAAATTCATCGACAAATCCGAAATTCTAATCCCCCTCGACGTCCATGTTGCAAAAGTTTCCAGAAATTTGGGAATTCTCACCAGAAAACAAAACGATTTTAATGCAGTTCTTGAACTTATGGAGTCATTAAAGCAATTCGACCCCAAAGACCCCGTAAAATATGACTTTGCAATGTTCGGCTACGGCGTAAACAACTAAATATTCTCCATCTCCGCCGGGAGGGAGCCGGGGTGAGGGCCATCCCGCAGAGAAAAATTAAGAGAAAGCCAAAGTGAGGCCAAACAAACAAAAAACAACAAATTACTACCCAAATAATCTTTTAATGCTAAAATCAAAATATGACAAATCCACAAATACCGAACATCAGAGAACAAAGCGAGAAAAGAGAACTTGAACTCCTCAGCCCCTACGCAGCAAAAAGCAAACTGACAAGAGGCAGAAAAAAAGCCGAAGAACCGTGCCCGATTCGCACGGAATTTCAGCGCGACAAAGACAGAATCATCCACTCAAAAGCTTTTCGCCGCCTGAAACACAAAACACAGGTCTTTTTCTCCCCCACAAACGACCATTACAGAACCCGAATGACCCATACACTCGAGGTTTCCCAGATTGCAAGAACCATTGCCCGCGCTTTGAACCTTAATGAAGACCTGACAGAAGCAATAGCAATGGGTCACGACCTCGGTCATACACCTTTCGGGCACAGCGGGGAAGATGTTCTTAACGAAATTATGTTCGGCGGCTTCAGACACGCAGAACACAGCGTCAGAGTTGTAACAATTATCGAAGATTTGAACCTAACTCAAGAAACCATCGACGGAATCCTGAACCACTCCGGCTCCTTAAAAAAAGAAAGCAAAGCCTACACTCTGGAAGGCAAAATCGTAAAACTTTCAGACAAAATCGCCTACATTAACCACGATATTGACGACGCAATGCGCGCAGGAATAATAAAAGAAACAGATTTGCCGCAGGATTGCATAAAATATTTCTCTCTGGACAGAAGCGAACGTATTACAAAAATGGTTGTAGATATTGTCCAAAACAGCTGGGGAAAAGACAAAATCACAATGTCCGAAGAAAGCTTTTATCACATAAACAAGCTGAGAACCTGGATGTTCAAAAATGTTTATACAAATTCTCTCGCAAAAAAAGAAGAATGTAAGGTTAAAGGCATAATCAAAGGGCTTTTTGAACACTACGAAGACCTCTTGAGAAAAACCTACCCCAACCAGAACGAAGAAGAAATCCGCCGCACCGTCTGCGACTACATTGCCGGAATGACAGACCGCTACGCAGTCCAAAAATACAAAGAAATTTTCATCCCGCAGTCACTTCAGGACGTAAGCAACGACAATTTCCTCTTCACCCTCGCAAAAATCAACAACCTTAGCGTACAACTAAGCGTCCTATAAGAATTACAGGAGTTTTCAATGGGTTCTGTCGGAATAGTTGAAACAAAAAACTTCCATATCGACGAAAAAATACAGCTTGAATCAGGAATTGAATTCGGCCCGATTGATGTTGCCTTTGAAACTTACGGAAAACTCAACGAAAACAAAGACAACGCAATCCTGCTCCTGCACGCTTTGACCGGCGATGCTCACGCAGCCGGAAAACACTCCGAAAACGACAAAAAAGTCGGCTGGTGGGACGATATGGTCGGGCCGGACAAGGCTTTTGACACAAATAAATACTTCGTAATCGCCTCAAATATGCTCGGAGGCTGCTCCGGCACAACAGGCCCATGTTCAATAAATCCGGAAACCCGAGCCCCTTACGGCTTAAACTTCCCTGTTATAACAATCGAAGATACGGTCAAAGTACAAAGAAAACTGGTAGATTCTTTCGGAATAAAGAAAATAATCGTTGCAGGCGGCTCAATGGGCGGAATGCAAGCCCTTGAATGGTCGGTATCGCAGGCTGATATCGTGGAATCGACAATAATCATCGCCTCAACAGCCCGTCTGACCGCGCAGGGCATTGCTTTTAATGCAGTCGGCAGAAACGCAATCCTCTCCGACCCAAATTTCAACAACGGAAACTACTACGGAAAAGAAAAACAACCCGAAAAAGGGCTCTCCATCGCAAGAATGGTCGGACACATCACATATCTGTGCGAAGAAGCAATGCACAGCAAGTTCGGACGCCGTTTTCAGGACAAAGACACACCGAACTTCGATTTTAACATCGACTTTCAGGTCGAAAGCTACCTTGAACATCAGGGAAGAACCTTTGTTGACCGCTTTGACGCAAACAGCTACCTTTACATAACAAAAGCCGTTGATTATTTCGACCTTGGCAAAAAACACGGCACACTTGAGAATGCTTTCCAAAAAACGAATTCAAAATTCCTCGTAATGTCGTTCACATCTGACTGGCTTTTCCCGACCGCCCAGTCAAAAGAAATCGTAAAAGCACTCATCAAAGCAGGAAAAGACGTTTCGTTCTGCGAAATCGAATCCCCTTGCGGACATGACGCATTTCTTCTGGAATTTGAAACACAGACAAAAATCGTGAAAAGCTTTCTCTCAAAAGGAGAAAAAAATGGATAAACACTACGAAAACTCAAAAGGTTTGCACCTGAATTATGAAATAATCACAAAATTCATCGAAAACGGCTCAAAAATCCTTGATTTGGGCTGCGGCGACGGAACCCTTTTAAAAATGCTGATTGAACGCAAAAACTGCACGGGCACAGGCATTGAAATCGACCAGCAAAATGCAATACAGGCAATTGAAAAGGGCCTTTCCATCATTCAGGGCGACATCGACGAGGGCTTAAAAGACTTTTCTGACAACGAATATGACTATATAATCCTCAACCAGACACTCCAGTCAACAGAAAAACCCGATTACGTAATCGAAGAAATGCTCAGGGCGGGCAAAAAAGCCGTGGTGAGCTTTCCGAACTTTGCTTACTGGAAAGTCCGTTTTTACCTGTTTTTTAACGGAAAAATGCCAAAATCCAACATTCTCCCGTTTGAATGGTACAATACGCCCAACATCCACCTTTTAACAATCAAAGATTTTTTTGAATTCTGCAAAAAAAGAAATATAAAAATCCTCAAAGAGGTTTACATGAATAAAGCCCGCTTAATCAATAATATCGGCACAAAATGGCATAAAAATCTCTTCACGGAAGAAGCAATTTTTGTAATTTCAAAATAAATGTAAACATATACTCAAAATCGTTGATTTTGCTTGACAAGACGCTAAAAAAAACGATATATTTTATATACAGTAAAGCGGAAATTGTAATATGAAAAAGATTTGTTTATTAATAACTGCCGCCTTTCTCGGTGCAGGTATAGCCTCGGCGGACACTATGGATATAATGACGCCGGCAAGCAGCCCGTTGATGCAGACTATCCAGAACAATACTCTGGACAGAAAACTCCCCGATGAACTCAAAAAACAAAAAGCAAAAGAAGAAAATCTTGAAAAGCTGAAAAAAGAAACCCTGAAAGAACTCACGGGTGAAAATATTAAAATTGACGAGGAAAAAAAACAAATCCCTGAAAATATAAAAACTAAAAAAACCAGAGCAGAAAAACGCGCTGAAAAAAAAGCTGAAAAAGCCAGAATAAAAGCTGAAAAAATCCAGAAAAAAAAAGACCTTAAACTGGCAAAAGAACAGCAAAAAGCAGCTGAAAAAGCACTAAAAGAACAAAAAAAACAAATAAAAAAGCTAAAAAAAACAAATCCCGAACTCGCTGAAAAAATGGAGATTGAACTCTCCCACATAAAAGACGAAAAACCGCTTATTCTTGTTAAATATCAGCAAAATGCCGAACAAACAAAAGACGCAAAACTTCTTGACGAAGAACTTAAAGACGGAAAATTCAATCTAAAAGCAAACAAAGATACAAATACCGGCGAAGTTAAAATCTATATTAAAAAAGTTGAATTTTCGCCATCCGAAATTTTTACTGAAGACGAACTTCAGGAAATGGCAAAACCACTGATTAACGAAACAGTGACAATGACGGATATAAAAAATCTCGTCGATAAAATCAACCGCTCCTACATAATCAACGATTACGTAACCTCCCGCGCATACCTGCCGGAACAAAAAATTGAAGACGGAAAGCTTACAATAAACCTTTTTGAGGGCAGAGTGGGCGAAGTTCTGGTCAAAGGCAACACATGGACAAGAAAATCTTACATAACAAAACGCCTCGGACTTCAGGAAGGCGAGCTTTTCAGGCTTCGCGTGCTGGAAAACAGCCTGATTAAATTCAATAACGACCACTACAACTATACAAAAAACCCCTTTGCCTTGAAAGCAAGGCTTGCACCCGGAAAAGAACAAGGCACAACCGATATTCTGGTTGATACAAACGATCCGCTGCCGTTCAGACTAACCGGCGTCTTTGACAACGCAGGCAGAGATACAATCGGCCTTTTAAGAGGCGGCGTAATGGCTTCAACCGAAAGCCTTACAGGAAACCGCGACAGATTATCTCTGGGCAGCTATTTTGGGAAAGGCACGCAGATTTATTTCGGAGATTACAACATCCCGATTAACAAATACGGCACAAGAGCGGGTGTTTCTGTTTCTTACAACCATATTGACGTAATAAAAGGCCCGTACAGAGATTTTGACATCTCGGGCAACGCAATGGTCTATACAGCCTACATCTCCCACCCGATTATTAACAGACCTGACCTTACATTCACCTCATATACGGCAGGAAACTTCAAAACAACAAACACCTATTTTTCAGATGTCCCCATCTATCGCTCAAAAACCGCATCGGGAACCCAGGGATTCACACTGAGAAAGGACACAAAACGCGGTATCTGGTACACAGGCCACTATGCTTCTGTCGGATATATGGATACAATCCCCGCACACGATATTTTCTGGAAATACAACGGAAACCTGACCAGACTTCACGATTTTGGACATGGAATAATCGGCCAATTCCGCGCAGCAGTGCAGGTTTCACCAAACAAAGAACTCCCCTGGATTGAACAATTCCAAATCGGCGGTATTTCAAGCGTTAGAGGTTACTCCGAAGGTCTTTTAATCGGCCGAAGCGGCTATTTTATGAGCGCAGAATTAATTACTCCGATTCCGCTCCTGCCTAAAAAAGTAGGAACAGAAAAACTCGGATTCATAAATCCGCGCGAAATAATTAAACTTGCTTTATTCTTTGATCAAGGCTGCGTATTCCCGTATAAAGGCGTAGGCGGCGGCCATGGCGACAGCTCGGATGTTTTGATGAGCATTGGCCCCGGTTTAAGAATCAGGCTCAGCGATTATCTCAATGCACGCATTTACTGGGGATTCAGCATGATTCAAAACAGATACGAAACAAAACAACCCACCGGACGCTTCCATTTTGAGCTTACGTCCTCGCCTGATTTGGATAAACTGCTGAAAGCCAGAAAACCAAAATCTGAAAAACTGTAAAATAATTATTTAAAAACAGAATAATAGGCTTTCAGCAAAAGGATGCCTAAAAAACTACCAATAGTTCCAGCTATTAACCAATGATGATTACTGTGATTTTGTATAGCTCTTTTAGCTTTCATCTTAATATTTCCTGAACGCAAAATGGTGTCAGTAGCATTTGCATTGCTTTTATTTATTGAAAAATGAGCAGTTAATATACCACAACCTGCACCAGCCAAGCCGGCAACAGAGTAATTTGCAATTTGCGTTGATAAATTACTTTTTTTGCTTTGTTTATAACTAGTCTGCGAAAAATTTAAATATTGTATTTTTGTCATTATTTTTATTATTCCTGTATCTTATTTTTATAACATTCAATCTCAGATTCACTCAAAGATGGTTTTATTGCGCTTATAGCCCTCATAAAATGTTCAGTGGATATAGGACGCCTATCCCTTAGAGCGTATTTAGCTGCTTGATCAATAATTACTTTCAAATCCGAAGCTAGATAATTTTGCGTATTTTTACCAATCAGGTCTAAATCAACATTCTTATCATAAAAACGGTCTTTAATTTGCATTTTTATCATCTCTTGCCTGGATATTTTATCAGGTGGACCTACATATATTTTTTTATCCATTCTTCCAGTTCTTTTAATAGCTTTATCAATTTTCTGAGGCTCATTTGATGCACAAATTACAAATATATTATTCTCTGCACAATTATTCAACTGGGTCAGAAGCTCAGTAACTCTTTCTGTAACTTCATTTGATGAATTAGCCAATGTTGCTCTATCTGGAGCTAATGCTTCCACTTCATCAAGAAAAACAATCGAAGGTGCATTTGCTTTAGCAAGTTCAAATTTTTCTTTTAAATTCTGAACAGTTAAATTTTGATACTCGCTTCCAATATCACTCATTTTAATATTTACAAAATATCGTCCACTTTCTTCTGCGAGAGAATTCGCAATAAAAGTTTTACCACAACCTGGCGGACCATATAAGAGAATACCATTTATTGGTTTTAAACCATATTTTTTATACAACTCGGGGTATCTTAATGGCTCAATAACATCCTCCTTTAGTGTCTTAATAAGTTCGTGCATACCAGCAACCTTATCAAATCCTGTTTTTACTCCGAGTTTGTCAATTTCCCCATTAATTATTTGTGATTCATTTATATATGGAAACAAACGATCTTCTCCACGTTTTAACAATACAGAACCGTGTGAATTCAAGAATTTTATAGTACCGTGTATTTTAGCATTTTCCTCTATTATAACTTTAGGCTGTTCTACGCCTGTAACAATAATATTGCCAACTTCAGCAGAATCTTTAATAGTTATACAATCTTCTACAACAATATTATCCACCTTTGCTCTATCATTTAGTGATATTTTTTTTTGATTTTAACTCCCCGACAGAAGCATCGTCATAAAGCGCAATCTCTCCTGCAGAAACAATTTTTGAGGCTGAACTTTTATTTTTTAATATAGCATTATTTTTAACATCAATATTTTCACATTTTGAATCATTTTCCATTATAAGAAAATTAGTAGTCATATTATTTATAACTGCCCCATAATTCATTGTTATTTTATCAGATTTTGCTTTTTCTATTTGGGCAGCACCGCTGATTTTGATATTATTAGAATTCAACACATTCTCAATTTTTGCATTTTCTCCAATTTCTATAATGTTACCATCAATCAATCCAACATGGGTATTATCAGAAGCATGAAAAAGTCCTTTTGATTTTACCGTTTTGATATTTACATTGCCATATATTCCAAACTCCTTACCAACATTAGCCCTATCAATTTTACAATTATCTTGAGCAAATCCTTCCCCTGCCAGATTAAGCTCATTTACAATAGCTGAATCTTTAATTTCTACTTGTCTATATGCATAAGCCTTGTCAATATGACAATTATCGTTCAAATACATCCATTCTCCAGTAATAATATGGGCACAAGCACTATCACTAGAAATTATAGAAGAACCTTTTATTGGTTCTGATATATTAAAGTTCCCCTTTAGCCAATATTTAACAAGTTTCTTGTTCATATATTTTTCATCAAAATTAGGTATGGCTTTTTCACAAATAAAATACTGCCTTTATCATCTAAATAGTTATTAACAGTTGCATTATCAACTAAAACTATATCGGGTTGGCAGATGCAATTAGGAACATGCGGACAATTAGGAGTATAATAAGTACAAAAGGTATTTCTAATTTTGAGATTATTTATTGTTGCACCATCTTTTAAATACACCCGCGTAGTATTTACAGATTTAGCATAAGAATCTTTCTCTCCAGTATAAGTTTTTGATATAATCGGATCAAACTCTATTTCACCTTGGCCAAGCGAATAATGAGTTGATTTGAATGATATATTGTTGTTTAAATTGTTAGATATAGTCTTCGTTTTGCCAACTATCCTATTTTCACAAAAATAGGATGAAGCTATGGAGGTAATTTTCATAAATATTAGAACCCAATTGCAACCAAATGTATTAAATAGCAAAAAAGTTTTTTTGCTATTTAATACATAATATCTCAACAAATTGTTACAATGAATTAACTATTTTTTGGATGTTTCTTTTTCCAAATCATTTATATTTTCACTTGAATCAGCATATTCTTTAACCTTTTTGGTCGTGATTTTTTTGCTGTTCAAACAAGCCGCTCCGCCAACGCAGCCGCCCGGGCAAGCCATAACTTCAACAAGATTTCCCAACGGGCAAGCACCTTTCTTTGCCCACTGTTTCATCTCGCGAACCGACTTGGGATTTAAACCGTCAACGCATGTCGGGAAGATTTCAGTGAAATCTTTGCTTGCAACCTTAACAGATTCAGCAACACCGCCTGTAATAGCGAAGTTTCTGCCCTCTTTTGAAGCTTTAGCCTCAAACACGTAATCCTCAAGCTCAGCAAGCTCAATACCGAATGCAACAAACAGCGCGCCCATTTCTTCAAAGTTGATTACGTAATCTGTATATTCATCTTTCTGTGCTTCTTTTCTTTTTGCAACGCAAGGGCCGACAAAAACGGTTATGCAGTCAGGATTTTGCTCTTTGGCAAGCTTCGCTGTGTAATGCATAGGAGTTCTTGTTTCGGAACGGAACGGTTTTAGCTCTGGAATATGCTTATCAACAAGCTCGTTGTAAGCTGCGCAGCAAGATGTCGTCATAAACTCATCCCCGCGCTCCATTCTTTCCTTAAAATCTTCCGCTTCAGTTCTTGCCGTGACATCAGCCCCTTCAGCAACCTCTAAAACCTTGCTGAATCCGACTTTAATCAACCCTTGCGCAATTTTGTTAATCGAAACGGGCAGCTGGCCTACAACAGCAGGCGCAACCATCGCTACGACCTTTTTATTAGAGCGCATTACCTTGAGAATGTCAAAAACCTGACTCTTTTCCTGAACAGCGGCAAACGGACACGCAGCCTCACAAGCTCCGCAGCTAATACATTTGTCAAAATCAATTTCTGCATGACCGGCCTCATTTTTGGTGATTGCGCCGACAGGACAAGCGTCTTCGCAGGGGACTTTGAGTTTTACAATTGCGCTGTAAGGGCAAACCTGCATACACATTCCGCAGTTTTTGCATTTTTCGCCGTCAATAACGGATTTTCCGTTCTTAACAGAAATAGCACCGAACTTACAAACCTGTGTGCAAGGTCTTGCAACGCATCCCTGACACAAATCAGTAACATAAACGCGGCTGGGAACGCAGCCCTTGCAGGCAGTTTCAACAACCGTCAAAATATCTTCATCCGGTTTCTGTCTTTCAGCAGCTTTTTGCGCATATTCAGATAGCATAGTGATTTCGTCGTCATTTTCGACGCTGTGACCGAGTCCGGCAATTGCTCTTTGGCGCAAAATTGCTCTTTCCTTGTGAATACAGCATCTGAAAGGCACATCAGCATTTTTCGGACGCATTTCAAAAGGAATTTTGTCTACTGCTTTGTCTAAATCATTTTTAAGGTAGGCTTTTATTAACCTGACCAATACTTCTCTTTTAAGGTGTGTTGTATTGCTTTGGTTATCCATTTATCTTACTTTCTATTGCTTTCAATACTTTCTCAACTGTGGCTTCGGGGATTACCTCGCCGTCAATTCTTACAAACGGAGCTTTCATGTAAGTTTGATCATTGCATAAATCAAGGCAGGTAGCAGCCTTTACATCAACCTTGCTCTTAAACTGGGGCGGCAAAGAAGATTCCAAATCCTGCAATTTTGAAGCACCCATTACAAAACAGGTGGTACCCAGACATATTTCTACGCAAATTTTTTCCATTAATCCTCCATTCGGGTTTTTGCTGTTTTCGCCCGAAAGTATTGTTTTATCTATACATTCCGGCAGGTAATCGCACGCAAATCAAATATATTGTACGTGCACCTTTTTAATATAACGCTCTGAAAGAATTTTTTCCAGTTGTTTTACAACATTTTTACGAATCGCAAGCTCAACCGGCAAATCAGGGTCATAATGCGCCTGATTCAGCTTTGTTCCGACCATAAAATCAATACAATCAGAATCCAAAAACATATTCACAAGCTTTCCTGCCGCATCATCCGGCATATTCTTGCAATCATCGTTCAAATATTCAACAGCTTTGGTCAAGGTCAAAATTCCCTCGGTAACAAGGTCAACCCCCTCCATTTTAGAGCACGCAGGAAGACATCCCCCCGAAAAACGCTCGGTAACAACGGTTCTTCCGAGCTCTCTGGCAAGAAGATTCGCAGTCGTACCGCCCGAAATCGCTTTCTTGCCTTGAAAATCATCAAATATCTTTGCATACTCTGCATCACGCTCCGAATAATACGGCGGTCCTGTAAAAAGCAGCATTTTTCTGGGTTTTCTAAAATAAAGAACAGAACAGGAGATATCATCTTTTGCCTTGTGTCCGGGCTCTTTCATCTCGGCAGCCCGCACAACATTATGCGCAAGATGGGTGCTAGAAACTGTCTTATCCCGTTCAATTTCGTGCAAAACAAACTCAATAAGCCCCTCTCTGCGCCATCCAAGCTTGTATTCAGGCGATCCCATGCCCGCCTGAGTCACCCCGTCCGAACAAAAAAGCAGCCTGTCTTCAGGTTCCAGTTTTATTTTGTACAAATGCATGTGACGGTTCGTGAATTTTTTAGAGGTTATAACTTTTGCCTCATTTTCAACGATTTTTCCATTTCTAATGTGCAGAAAATCAGGATTTCCCTCTTCAACAATCTTCACTTCGCCATTATCGTTGCAATCCACAACCGAAAACGTCGCATAACTGATTTTTCTGACCTGACAAACCGGCAAAGTGTTCATAATCACCTCGGTCGCTTTCATAATATCACGCCCCTCGGCAATAAATTTCGTAATCATTGTCGCTGTCATATTGGCAAGGATATTCGCCTTTATCCCGCTGCCCAGCCCGTCCGAAAGCACAGCAATAACACGCCCTTCTGCAGGATAGCGTTTCGACATAAAACAGTCGCCGAAAGTATTTTGACCGTTCTTTTTCTCCTGAACGCAGTCAATATCTATAAAAAACTGCCCTTCCGTCAATCTTTACCCTCCGGCTTTTCCTCATAACCCTCTGCAATCTGGCTCAAAAGCAATTCCGTATCAACCATATGCTCCCCGAGCAAACACGCAATGTTCTGAACGGTTGCAATGTTTTTTTCGATAACTTCATGGGCCTTTTTCGCAATCTGGTCGCGCTTCATCTCGGATTTTGTAACATCGGTTATTACAGCACCGACAATTTTATTGCGTTCAATCTCAAAGACGGTAATATCATAAAGGTTGTTCCCGACCGAATAACGCTCCTTGTGAATATCCTGACCGGAAGAAAGCGTCCGCCTGAAAAAGTCGCCAAACGGAATAATCCGCTCAAGCGCCCCGCCTGCAAGCCCCTCTGGCCTGCTGTTGAAAATTTCAACAAGCTCCGGCGCAAACATTTTCACAAAAGCCTCATTCGCCTCAATAATATTCAAATTTGCGTCAGCCATAACAATTGCCGACGGCATACAGCGCAGCATTGCGCTGGCTTTTCGGATTGCGAGCTTTCTCATATAAGAAGTGCACATCGACGGCTCAGCATCGCCGTCCAAAAGCGCTTCCGCAAGCTGACGGCAGGTATCATAACCGCAGCCGCCGCAATTCAGCTCATCTTCGGGCGTATGTTTTCCGATAGAAGCCATTGCCTCGAAAATTTCCTCCGCTGTATGTGCTTTTTTCTCTACGGGATTTTTCGGATAGTCTTTTTCCACAACAACAGCAGGTTCAGACGGAATTTGAGGACGGAATTTTATATTTCTCATAATATCCGACATTGTAAGCACACCGGGCTTTTCAAGAACCTTGCAGGGCCCGTTTGCACAACCGCCGTCACAGGCAAGTGCCTCAATAAATATCGTCCTGTCCACCTTTTCTGTGTCAAGATTTTGAAGCGACTCCCTAAAAGCCGCAATTCCGCTCACGCTGACCAGCTGAATGTCTTTTGCCGTGCCGGAAAGGCGAAGCGTCTTGTTCATTCCGCCCTCAATCGGGTAATAAGCGCCCTCGTATGCGTCATAAGGCACGAATCTCGGCTTTTTCTCGGGTTCAACCTCATCAGGATTTATCCCCTCGGCCTCAAACCACTGCATAAGCTCAATAAACGTCAAAGAAACATCAATAAGCTCGGGATTGTGGTCAGATTCGTTCTTTTTCGCAATACATGGCCCTATAAAAATCACCCCGATATTTTCCCCGAACTCTTTTTTCAAAAGTTTTGCATGCGTCAGAGCAGGAGAAGCAATCGGTGTGATATATTTTGCAAATTTCGGCATATGAATACGCACAAAATCAACAACCGCAGGACATGCGCTGGAAATATGGATTTGTTTTTCACGCTTTGAAAGAATCCTGGTTACTTCAATCGAAACTTCCTGCGCGCCCAGAGCTGTTTCCGAAACTCCGGCAAATCCGAGTTTTTTCAACGCGGTTATGAACTTTTCCTCCGGAATATCAAAAAAACCGGCCCAGCTCGGAGCAATTGAAACATAGACCTCTTTTTTTGCCGTCAAAACGGCCCTTGCCCTGTTCAAATCTTCCCTCACGCGCTTTGCATGCGAAGGACAAATAGTAACGCAATGCCCGCACGCAACGCATTTTTCCGGAATAACCGAAGCATGCCCGTTTTCAATCCGAATAGCCTTAACCGAACATTGCCTTACACATTTATAACAATCCACACACTCATTTTTGAGCGTGTAAATCGGATACAGATTATTCATAATTTACCTTTTTAACTTAATAATTATTATTTGCTTACAAGAAGAAGCTTTTTGAGCGCATTTTCAAGGTTAATATGGCTTGCGCTGGAAATACATTCACCATTTATGATTACATTAGGCCCTGAGGCGCATTTATTTTCGCAGCGGCTGCCGATTACCTCAACTTTTGCATCAAGGTTGTGCTCTTTGATAAAATTTTCAATAAAGTCGAGATTCGACGCATTTCCCCGGGCAAAACAGGAGCTGCCCATACAAACTTTAATGGTAATTTGTTCTTCAGACATTTTGTACCCTTTCATACATATATTAGAAAACACTATGATTATACCATTTAATAGTGATTGTTGTCATTATTTTTATCAGAGATTTTAAATTGACAGTTTTGTTTACAATTTGTTACAGATCAATTTTTAAATACATACTATATATTTAGTATATAATCAATATATAAACATTGTATAAAAACAGGCAAAATATTAATTTTCGTTAAATTCGCACAAAATGAGCAAGGCAATTATCTAACTTTGATATACTTTATATAAACATAAGAGATAACAAAAAACAAGGCAAAACAAACAGACTAATAGTTAATAATCTTAAAGATTAATATAAATGGAACGGGAAAAAGGTATTTTGAGGCTGATAAAGCCTCTTTTTTTTGCATAAAAAAATCCGATGATTGCTCACCGGATTTTTTATTTTATTATGCTCTGAATTTTACTTCTTTTGATACAAGGTTTTTAAAAGGGTCATTTTCCGGCTGCGGAGCTTCGGTTTTTACCGGTTCTAAAGCCGGAGCAGCCTTTGCTTCTTGCTTTTTGTCCTCTTTTTCTGCTTTAGGCGGCTGTTCTTGTCCGAGCTTCTTTGCTGCTTGTTTTTTTTCGCGTTTTTCAAGCTGCTCTTTGAACACTCCGGCCATAGGAGTAGAAAGGAACGGAACAATAACACGTTTTGCAAGCACCTGCGTAACAAGCAATACGGCCATAACTTTGAAACCGGCTTTTGCCCATTTTTTGTTGGCTTCCATACCTTTGATAACCTGGTCTTCCTGATAGTTGCAGCCGGCAGCCTTCATGCGCTGGTGGAGGTTTTTAGCAGCATCTTCTGTGAAGAGCTTTTTGCCAAACCAGTTATCAAAAAGCTTGGATGAGTAGTTGTTAATCAAAGAACCGAGAGCAAACTGAACAACAACGTTCAAAATACCGTTTGAAAGGTCAATACCTGCAACGAATTTTCTTTTTTCTTCCGGAATCTTCTTGTTATTCAAACTCTGTGTAACATAATAGTAGCAGTTAACAGCGTCCTTTGTTGTTGTAGAAATAAGAGCGAGTTTTGCCGCAATATCAGTCGGATTGTCCGGAATGAATTTTCTCATTGCGTTAGAATTGAGAACATTGTTATAAAAATTTCTCATATTTATTACAGGAGCCATTATTTAGCCTCCTTTCCGGTTAATTCGACCGAATCAGTGCTTTCGGCCTCTGCTTTCTTCTGTGCACTGGCTTTTTTAGCCTCTGTCAGTTCAGGGAAGAATCTTTCCATAATTCGAGGATAAGACCAGTTCAAAATACCGCAGGTTATAGGAAGAATCATAAGACCTACGACAATACCCGATTTTTTCTTGTAATCGGAAAGAATCTGTTCTGCACGGTTAATTCTTACTTTGAGCCATTTCTTAATTCTAACGCTTTGAAGAACTTCTTTTTTATTAGAGCCGTGTCTTCTAACCCGTTCAATGCTTCCGGCTCTTTCCATTTTTTCAACCGCAGAAGTCAAGACTTCGGCTCTTGCGCGTTTTTCAGCCATTTGAGCAGCTTTTTCCGCTTCGTCAATTCCCTCTGTTTTCGCAAGGGCTTCTACTTCATTCTCAATATCAGAAATTTCTTTTTTCATTGTATTGATGGTGTCAGTAAAAATTTTCTTCTTAGTTTTTAAGATTTCGCCGGATTTATCTTTGACTTTGGGATCGTCATAAATTTCTTTGCTTTTTTCTTCTGCCTGGGTAAGCATTTTATCCAGTCTTGCAGAAGTTTCTACTTTGATATTGGCTTCGCGTTCAAGCTCTTTTAAGACCTTTTCGGAAGCAATTTCTTCAGCACGGCGTTCAATATCTTCAGTTAATTTTTTAGTGTCAATTCGTTTCGACTTAATTATACTTTTGCCTTTTTTCTTAAATGCATCGAGGTCTTTCATCTCGCCTAATTCGGAATCAGTAACCCCGTAATCTTTCTTGATGAGTTCTTTGAAAGCTGCCTCTCTGGCATCTTGGAATTCTTTAGGCTTAATCAAATCAGCAACAGGAATATCTGTGTTTGCCATTTCTTTTCTGTATCGGTTCAATTCAGAATAGAAAGCTTCATCCTGATAATGTTGAAGCCTTTGCTTGGTGAATTCTTTTTTAGTCAAGAATTTCTCGCCTTTTAATGCGGCTTGAGCTTTTTCATGTTTGTATTCAGCATTGATAAGCTTTCTCAAAGCAGCTTCTTTGGGCTTAGCTCTCAAATCCATACGATCAGTAGCGAGATAAGTAGCATGCCTGTCGAGCATATCGTTATATTTGCTCATAACAAGGAGCTGAACAGCAAGGTTTATAACCGCCGAAATAGGCTGACGCCATGCTGTATAAGCTTTTGTTTTGCTGTCTTCGTGCGAAAGAGGGTTGTACCTTATAAAAATCGGCGCAACAGCAGAAGTACCAATCGCGGTAACAATGTTGTTCAGGTTTTCACCGTTATTGGTACCGAGATATTGCAGACCTTTCTGCACGCCTTTACTGTGTTCATACATGTCCTGACCGAGTTTTCTTAAAGCAACCCAGTTACCGAACTTCGGACGCACTGTCCTTCTTAAACTCGCACTATTGAAATCATTACGAACTTCCATGATTTTGCCTTCTTAGACCTACATATTAATCAACAACCGGGCAAAATAAAAATTGCGCCTTTTTCTCAGTTAAGTTAACAAATGTTAACAAATCCCATTAGATTGCAATTAATAATTATGTCATCCCTAAAATTTAACTAATCTAGTGTCGCCTTAGCCGATTCGCCGGCGCGAACCGCCCAAGGCTCACCTTTTCAAGGAACCACTCAAAAAGTTCGTTCACATCTTTTGTTCTGCAAAGTGTTGTTTACACGAACTTTTCTCGGGCAACTTCAGATTACATGCCGCATGTTATTACAAATAAAAATAAATGACAAAAACTTGAAGCCGAAATATTAAAATAAATAAACATTTGCTCAAAATTTCTTTACTACTGGATTTGTTTTCAATAGTATTGTAAAGTAGATTGTATAGTATAACTATATTTAAATAACACAACAGTAATAGATAAAAGAGGTTCTAACGTGGACAATATCGGACCAGATATCTTCGGACGAAGAGAAGAAAGAAAAGAAGAATTTGAAATTCCTGCAATGTCTAATGCAGCTGATATAAAAGTTATCGGTGTAGGCGGCGGCGGCGGAAACGCTGTAAACAGAATGATTAAAGCCGGACTCGGCGGCGTAAATTTCTGGGCAATGAACACTGATAATCAGGTTCTTGAAATGTCAGCAGCCGATAACAAAATCAGACTCGGCGGAAAATTAACAAACGGCCTCGGCGCAGGCGGAGACCCCTCCGTTGGCGAAAAAGCAGCTGAAGAAACACGCGACCAGATTGTACAAGCCCTCGACGGCGCCGATATGGTGTTCGTAACAGCCGGAATGGGCGGCGGAACAGGCACAGGGGCAGCTCCTGTCGTAGCTAAAATAGCAAAAGAACTCGGCGCATTGACTATCGGCGTAGTTACTAAACCTTTCAGCTTTGAAGGCAAAAGAAGAATGAATCAGGCAATGCAGGGACTTGAAAAATTAAAAGAAACTGTTGACGCACTGATTGTAATCCCGAACGATAAACTTCTTGAGGTTGTTGAAAGAAGAACAACTATGAAAGAAGCTTTCCAGGTTGTTGATGAAGTCCTCTTGAGAGGTGTTCAGGGCATTTCCGACATCATCACGGTTCCCGGACTTATTAACGTTGACTTTGCTGACGTAAAAGCCGTAATGCAGTCCAGCGGCTCCGCATTAATGGGTATCGGACGCGGAACAGGCGAAGGAAGAGCAATGGAAGCTGCTAAATTAGCAATTAATTCACCTCTTCTTGAAACCTCAATCAACGGCGCTTCCGGCATCATCATGAACGTAACCGGCGGCTCGGATATGACCCTCCACGAAGTAACAGAAGCAGCTCAGGTTATTCACGATGCAGTTGCTGAAGACGCAATTGTTACTTTCGGCTCTGTAATTGACGACAGAATTCAGGGAGAAATCCAGATTACCGTCATTGCTACAGGCTTTGAAATGAAAAACACAGACGCATTCGGCGTAAAAGACCAGCCCAAAGCGCTCAGCGCAGCTGACTTTTTCTCCGGTTCATTTAATGCAGCTCAACCGCAGGCAGCACAGCCGAAACCGGCAATTGCACCTGCACAAAAAGCTCCTGCACAGGACTTGATGAGCATAATCGACATCCCTCCGTTCCTTCAAAAATAACGGAAGCAAATAAAATAAATAAAAAGAGCCTGAAAAACCGGGCTCTTTTTTTAATTCGATTTTCAGCTTATTGTGAAATTTGTTAAGCGCCCGCCCCGAATCCGTTGACAACGCTCTATGCTTGTAGTTTGATATAATTGTATCTTTGCGCAGATTAAGGGTTTGTGCTGAATACCTGATATGTGGAAGATATGGCGATAGAGCGCCGTTGCAAACTCTATAAAAGATTAAGAATAAAAAATTTACATAAGGAGAATCTATGCCAACAATTGCACAATTGGTTAGAAAAGAACGTAAAAAACTTGAAGATAAAACAAAATCACCTGCTCTTACAAACTGCCCTCAAAGACGCGGCGTTTGCACAAGAGTTTATACTACTACACCGAAAAAACCTAACTCTGCATTGAGAAAGGTTGCCCGTGTAAGACTTACCAACGGATTTGAAGTTACTTCATACATCCCCGGTATCGGCCACAACCTTCAGGAACACAGTGTTGTTCTTATCAGAGGCGGCAGGGTAAAAGACCTTCCCGGTGTTAGATATCACATCATCAGAGGAACCCTCGATACAGCAGGCGTTGCAAACAGAGAACAATCCCGTTCTAAATACGGCGCTAAAAAAGCTAAAAAGAAATAACCCCTCCGAAATAACCGGAAAAACAGTTAAAGTAGTATAACCAAAAGGAAAATAACAATGTCAAGAAGAAATAAACCGCCGAAAAGAGTACCGGCACCGGACGCAGTGTATAACAGCGTTGATATTGCTAAATTTATTAACAGATTGATGAGACGCGGTAAAAAATCTATCGCAGAAAAGATTTTCTATTCAACAATGGAAAATATTAAAGAAAAAACAAAAGAAGAACCGACAGAAGTATTCAAAAAAGCTTTAACAAACGTAACTCCGTTGCTCGAAGTTAAAGCAAGAAGAATCGGCGGTTCTACTTATCAGGTTCCTGTTGAAGTTAAACCTGACAGAGGAATGGGACTTGGCTCAATCTGGATGATTGAATCCGCAAAGAAAAGACACGGAAAATCAATGATTGACAAACTTACAGCAGAAATCCTCGATGCAGCAAACGGCAACGGAGCAGCTTGCAAAAAACGTGAAGATACCCACAAAATGGCGGAAGCTAACAAAGCTTTTGCTCACTACAGATACTAATCTTATTAATAACAAACATAAAAAAGAGGAACCGGACGGCTCCTCTTTTTTTGATGAAAAATTTTGATTATTTAAACATTTTAACGGCAGAATTCATTACATTTTTGAAAAACTTAACGGATTTGTTCACTCCCAGCGTGAGCTTAGAAACAGAAGTGTCCTCCATTGGTTTCAATCCGTATAAAACTTTGACAGGTCTATTGGTTTTTCTGTGAACAGGCAATATATTGCGGACCGCAAATGATACTTTTGATGTTTGCATAAAATTGTCTTCCTTTTTTTAATTCGCAGTTTTATTAAAACACATAAAAATAAAAATTGCCCGATATGTGACAATTTTTACAAAAATTAGCAAATATACATGCTAAACTACATTAAGAGCTCAGGAAATCGCAGGATTTAAATATGACGGAGAAAAAAACATTAGTACTCATAGACGGACATGCACTCGCATTCAGAAGCTACTTTGCGCTTGAGAGAACAGGGATGAAAACCTCGGATAAACAACCGACCTGGGCAGTGTTCGGCTTTTTTAAAGCGATATTCGACCTTTTGAAAAATAAAAACCTGAAACTCGACGCAATCGGCGTTGCTTTTGACGTAAGCCATCAGACTTTTCGAGTAAAAGAATACGCAGAGTACAAAGCAAACCGCGCAGCCATGCCCGACACCCTCCGCAGCCAAATGCAGCTGATTTTTGAAGGCCTTCGGGCGTTCAATATCCCGATTTACACAAAAGAAGGGTTTGAAGCAGACGACGTTATCGGCACAATCGCGACAAAAGCCTGCGAACTCGGACACAACACAACAATTCTGACCGGTGATCAGGACGCTTTTCAGCTAATTCAAAAAAGCGGCTGCATAACCGTCTTAATCCCCTCAAAAGGTGAGCTTGTCTGCTACGACTGGGAAAGAGTTCACGACAAACTCGGCGTTTATCCGAACCAGATTATAGACTACAAAGCACTTCGCGGCGACACATCGGACAATATTCCCGGAATCAGGGGAATCGGCGAAAAAACAGCCGCAAAACTGCTCACAGATTGGGGAACTCTCGAAAATATCTACGCAAATATAGACAAAATCGACGGAAAATCGCTCAAAACAAAACTCGTCGAGGGCGAAGAAACCGCAAAACTCAGCCAGTTTCTTGCAACAATAAAACTCGATGTTGACGTGGATTTTGACTTTGAAAAAACAAATCTGGAAATGCCCGACGTCGAAAAAGTTGCAGAATTTTTCAAAGAGCTGCAGCTATATAGCTTTTTGAAAAATATCGGGGAAGTTTTAAGACCTTTCGCAAAAAATGGCGCAGAAATCCCAAAAATTGAAGCAGCTGCCGCACCAACCCGCATGGATACAGAAGAACCCGCCCAAAAACAGCTGGGTTTCTCTTTCTTAATGCCGCAGCAGGAATCAGAGAAAAAAACGACCATTTCTAACAACAGAAAAATAGTAAAATCGCTTGAAGAGCTCAAAGTTCTTGTAAAATCGCTCAACAGCAAATCACTCCTTTCAATTGAAGCAGAACCGACCTCCCAGGAGGATTTTGACGCAACGCTGACAGGAATTGCCATAGCTTACAACGAAAATATCAACGCTGATAACAAAAAAATCATCGCAGCAGGCGAAATAAAAGAAACACAAAGCTTTTATATCCCTCTCGACCATGACGGAAATACACTTGAAACAAAAGCAGCGCTGGAGCTGTTAAAACCGGTCTTTGAAAATGAAAATATTACAAAAACAATCTTTGATATAAAAAACGAAATAAATCTCTTAAAAAAATATGACATAACGATAAAAGGGCCCATTTTCGACACAATGCTTGCAAGTTATGTTGATGACCCGTCAAGAAAACATGACCTTAAAGCCCAGTCTTTACAACATCTTGAAATTGTTATAAAAGAATGGATTGATGTCGTGGGAAAAGCCAAATCAAAGGTTCTTTTTAACACAATAACAACCGATACAGCGGCAAAATACGCCTGCAACAATGTTTTTGCAAATCTTGAACTTACAAAATTCTGGGCACAAAAGCTGAAAGCAGAAGATTTAAAACTTCTTGAAGATATTGAAATCCCGACCGCAGTTGTCCTTGCAGACATGGAATTTAACGGCGTTTCGCTGGATATTCAGTATCTTGAAGACCTTTCCGATGAACTTAACGGAAAACTTGAAAAAATTGAAGAAAGAATCTACACAATCGCAGGCGAAACGTTCAACGTCAATTCGCCAAGACAGGTCGGACAAATTTTATTTGAAAAACTCGGGATAAAACCCCGCGGCAAAAAAAGAGGAGCGCAAAACTACTCAACTGACGCAAAAGTATTGAGCGAACTGGCTCAGGACTACAGCATTGCAGAATATTTGCTTGAACAGCGCCAGTGCTCAAAACTGAAAACAACTTATGTGGACGCACTTCCGTTCATGGTCGCAAAATCCGACGGAAAAATTCACACTCATTACAACCAGACAACAACAGTCACCGGCCGCCTCTCTTCATCAAATCCGAATCTGCAAAATATCCCGATAAAAACAGAACTCGGCAACAGAATAAGAAAAGCTTTTATCCCGACGGACAGTGAAAACCAGCTTCTTTTGTCAGCTGATTATTCTCAGATAGAATTGAGGCTTCTTGCGCATGTTTCAGGCGACAAAACCCTTGTTGAAGCATTTAATAATGACATTGATGTCCACGCACAAACCGCATCAAAGATTTTTGACGTTCCTGTGGAAAAAGTTACAAAATCAATGAGGAGCAAGGCAAAAGCGGTTAATTTCGGCATTGTTTACGGCCAAACCCGCTACGGACTTGCCTCAGCAATTGACATCACCCCGCAGGAAGCACAGATTTTCATCGACAAATACTTTGCTCACTACCCCGGAGTGCAAAAATACATGGAAAAAGCCGTTTCCGACGCATATCAGAACGGCTACGCACAAACCATGTACGGCAGAAAACGCTATTTGCTTGACGAATTGATGAGCTCAAACCACCAGATAAAAGAATTTGCCCAGAGAGCCGCAATTAACAGCCCGCTGCAAGGAGCAGCCGCAGATATTATAAAAATGGCGATGATTGAACTGTACAAAAAGCTGCAAAACGGCAATTACCGCTCAAAAATGATAATGCAGGTTCATGATGAGCTCATTCTTGAAGTTTATGAAAATGAACTTGATGATATCAAAAAGCTTGTCGTCGAAGCGATGGAACTGGGGCAGCCGTTCAAGGTTCCGCTGCTCGTTGACGTTGAAATCGGAAAAAACTGGATGGACGGAGAATAAAAATGAAAAAAAATCTCTTATTTTTCTCAATTTTAATCACATCACTAATCAGCTGCATGCCAGCCGCCTGCGCGCAAACAAACCCCGCCCAGACACAGGCTTATGCTTCATACCAGAGCTGCGTAAGACAATACCAGCTGCCTTTTGAAAAACTTTTTTACCTCGCGCTTTCCGCAGTAAATTCAAACAAATTTGAAATCCTTGAAATGCAGTCCAGAAACGGCTACATACTTTTTGAAAGCAATAATAAAGAATTTTTGCTCAGCATAATGAAAAAAGACAACAAAACTTCATTTATAAAGCTCACTCCGGCGGACAATGATTACTATTTTTCCTCCTCAATACCCCAGCGAATTTTTTCAACCATTGACCTGACCCTGAACAACCCTGTTCAGGAAATAAAATAATATTAAATTTAAATTTTTTATTTTTCAACACCGGATTTGTTAAACAGTTTGTAAGCAAAGTTTCCCAGCTTTGTAGGATTTTGTTTGTCATAAGCATTAAAAAGCAAACCGGCAAGAAAACCTACGGCAAGAACACTAATACCGACAATTCCATCAACACCGAGTCTATGCATTTTTGTATTTGTTTTTTTTATTGCTAAATCTGTTAATTTTGAACTCGCAAAGCAGTCAATCAATGCAGCACTTAATGTAAAAAGCCCGATGTTACATCTGCTGCGGCTCCAGGTGGGATTTGCATTTTTCTCTTTTTGGTTCGCTCCGAAATTAACAGAACTTTGAATACGCCCAATACTCATAATATTCTCCTTTTTATAAGATAAGTTGTTAAATTAAAAATTTTGCTATTTGCACATAAAAACTTAACAATTTGTAAATATCTTACTGGAAAGAAAGTATTTTTCTTAAATTCTCCACCAGAGAATCCAAAATTCCTAAAATTTCATCATGCCCGCACTCAAAAAGCTTTGAAAAATCCTCCTCAAATCTCTCAGGCAGCCTCGTGCATAATTTTTTTGCATAAGCCATTAGCCGCTTTTCTCCGGGATGATAAACCCTGTTCAGCGCAAAGAGTACATCAAAATAACTCGCCAAAAACGCCGTCAATCTATGATTTACACTAATAAAATCACGCCGTTTCAGTGCATTTTTTATCTGCGCGTAAAAAGAAGCATATTTTTTATCTTTCAAAAGTATAAAATTCTTGTTAATAATCGCATGCGCAAGCTCTTGCGGATAGCCGGCAGAAATTTTCTTTTTTAATTCCCCGAACCATCCATCACGGTCATAAAGAACCTCGGACGAAGCAATATTGTGCAAAAAAGCCGTCGTATAACCCAGCCACGCATTTTTTTCGTCATAAACGCCCTTTATAACACCTTCAATCCATGCCGGATCCCGATACATTATATCCAACCCCTTATTTGAATCAGCAATAATCATCTCATCACCGGTTTCCCAGTATCTGTTATCCAAAGAGGGTTCTTTTGCGTACTTTTCAGCGATACATTGCCTTATCTTTAGAGGAATTTCCTCCTCCGTGTAAATATAAACATCAAAATCCGAATCCTCATCGGCCGTGCCTGACGTAACAGAGCCAGCGAGTGCAATCGCCTTAACAGATGGAATTTTAGAAAATTCGTAAATAATCTTTTCAAAATCTGACATTTTTCACCCTTTAATTACAAGAAAATCTTTTTGTATGCTATAAGTTTATTATAGGATATTTTATGAAAAAGTTTATCGTCTTAATATTTATAATTATACTGGCAAATTCCGTAACAGCCGCAGAAATCGGGCTTGACGGGGTAGAAAAAAGCAAAATTAAAATGACCCCCAAAGTCACCCATGACGAAAAAAACCTGCTTATGGACAAAGATAAGGCAATGAAAGAACTCCTTGCCCAACAGCAGAAAAAAGACCTTGAAGATATTGAAAACCTATGGCAGTCAACTGTCGAAAACAACAATATTATCAAATTCGCAATGCGCAAACTCTCCGCACCGCCCGAGCAGCAGAGATTTCATTCATCATTGATGGCAAAATCCGTTTCAGCCTTGATAAGCGGTGCATCCTTTGTTCCATCGCTTTTCGGCTCAAACTACATGGTACAATCCGCCTCTTACGCGACAGGTCGCCTCGCAAACAGCTATCTAAACAACAAAAACAACCCGCAGGAAACCCCGATGACGGACACAGAGCTGATTGAGCTCGCCGGAATGATTGAATCCCTGCAAGATACGATTATAAACTCCTATTACAACTATAAAGCGGTTCTTGTCCAGATAAAAGAAACCCGCCAGCAGCTTGTTTTGTACAACAAAAACTACTCGGAAGCCCTGAAAAATAACGACGAGATGGAAATAGTTGTTTCCTCGTCAATGTATGATGACCTGCTTTACGAAGAATACCGCCTTATGCAGCAGGCGAAAAAATATCAGATGGATTTGCAAAGACTTGCGGGCAAAAAAACGGTTGAAAACCTGAATCTCTATCAATACGTCTTCAAAGACGAACTTTTCAACCCGAATGAGCCTAAAAACCAGCCTAAAACAGCAGATGGAGGCAAAAAATGATAAAAAAACTGTTTTCACTCCTCATTTTGCTGGGCTGCTTTGCACAAACAGCTTTTTCAATAACAATCGACGAAATGACAACCCCCAAACCGCCGGCAGAACGCCTCGGAACCGGTCACACGCCCGAAAAAGCATACAAAGTTGTTGAAAGCAGCAAAAAAGAAATAAAAACAAAAGACGCAGCCTATAAAGAAAACACAGGCGCAAAAGATTTAACTTATGCGGATTTAAGCCTGAAAAAAATCGCAAAAGAAGTTGCCGATGACGCAGAACTTGATTCAGGAAACGCCGTCAACGACATAAAACTACTCTGGGTCGGCGCAGCACAGCACAGCGAAACTGTAAAATTCATTATTTATAAACTTTCCAACCCCGACGAAGATAAACCCGACAAAAACATAGTAAAAAAAATAATTAAACCGATTGCAACCGCAGGAAGCCTCGCCGGAATAGGCGTCGGCAATCCTGTTGCCGCAATCGGCGCTTTAATGGGCAGCTCGGTGCTCGGAAATTTTGCTACAAGCGAAAAAGAATTAAATTACCGGTTCACAAAAGTAAATGACGCAGACATGGTGGTTTTAATACGAAAAATCGAAGAACTACAAAGAAAAATCTGCAATTACTATTTTGACTACATGTCCGCGCGCGGCGCGCTTATGAAAACAGACGAAATCGTGCTAAAACGCCAAAAACAATTCAACACAATCTCCGAAACCGGCTCGCGTGAACAAATTCTCCTTGCTGACGCATATTACAGAGCTGCTTTGCAAAAACAAAACACAGCAAAATCCGATTTTCTCTCAAAACGCGCAGCACTTGAACAAACAGTCGGAATGGAAACAATGGCGGAGTTTGAAGACCTCCTCAGCCACCGCGGTGAATAAATCAGCTTTATCTAATCTTCCAAAAATCAGGATGGAGCATTGCCAAAAACGGAATTAATTCCAGCCTGCCGACAATCATATTTGAAATACAAATTACCTTGGAAAGCGGGTGCAAAACATCAAAATTCCCCATAGGCCCGATTACACCGAATCCGGGGCCGATATTTCCCAGCGTTGCAATGCTTCCGGTTACGCCAATAAGCGTGTTTTTTTCAATCAATGAAATCAAAAATGCAGAAACTGCGAAAATTACATAATAAAAAACAATAAAAGCCATCATCTGCGCACCAACATCGGGCGCAACTATTGTTTTGTTGAGCTTTATAGGAAAAACCCCCGACGGATGAAGAATTCTGGCGATTTCGCGCCGCAAATACTTAAACATAAACGCAACCCTTACAACTTTCAAACCGCCAGCCGCAGAACCCGCGCAGCCGCCCACAAACATCAAAACAAACAACAGCAATTTTGCGTCCAGCGTCCATTTCGCATAATCCACAGACCCGAAACCTGCCGTAATTATGACGCTCACAACCTGAAAAAATGCGTCCGTTACTGCTTTAAACGGCGGATATGAATTATGAGCATACAAAACAAATGCAATAAGCGCGCTAAAAGTAAAAATTATTGCAAAATAAAGCTTGAATTCATCATTTTTCCAGAAAAGTAAAAGATTTTTCTGGGTAAAAGCGCTGTACATCAAAGAAAAGTTCGTACCTGCAAAAAACATGAAAATCGCAACAATCCAGACAACCGCAGTTGAGTGATAACCCATAATACTTGCCGCATTAGGCGAAAAACCTCCGCCCGCAATTGAAGAAAACGAATTGCAAAAAGCGTCAAACAAAGGCATTCCCGCTAATTTCAAAAATATTATCTCAAGAATCGTTAAAACAACATACAATCCCCACAATGCAGTCGCTGTATGACGGATTCTGGGAGTAATTTTGTCCTCGGTAGGGCCCGGAGCCTCCGCAAAAAACATCTGCCGCCCCGCAACCGCAAACTGGGGCAATACAGCAATAAACAGCACGATAATCCCCATACCGCCCAGCCACTGGCTCATTGAACGCCAGAAAAACAACGCATGCGGATAATCATAACTCGTTAAAATAGTCGCACCCGTCGTTGTAATCCCGGAAACCGCCTCAAACAACCCGTTAAGAACCGAAAATCCGTAAAAATAATACGGAATTGCCGCAATAACCGCAAACATGCACCACGCAGCCGCAACAATAAAAAGCGCTTCCGATTTTTTGATGTCATTCAGGCTCTCAAAAGTCGAGGATTTTTTTCTGAAAAACAAACTTAAAACAATTGAAACAAAAGAAGCCGTAACAAACGGCAGAATTGAAGAATAATCGTTATAATAAATTGCAACAGCCGCAGGCGCCAGTATTACCAGCCCGATGCAGCGTAAAATCAAACCTAAAGCTATAAAAACGTAAGTTAATCTCATTATTTCCTAAAAAATTCCTTAACTCTCGCACAGTTTTCTTCGTTTGTGAACACCATCAGCTGGTCACAGGGCTTAACAACGGTCGTGCCTTTCGGAATAATAACCTGCATACCCCGCTGAATGATTGCAATAATCGCTTTTGCCGGAAGATTCAAATCCATAATCCGGCGCTCCTGAAATTCGGGAGAAATATTTGTTTCGATGATTCTGCCCTGCCCCTGTTCAACAGTAGCAAGGATTTCCACATCTGTTTCAATCAAATCATTTTTAATCTCATTTATTGAAGCCTCTTTTGGCGAAAGCGCAACATCAATGCCAACTTTTTCAAAAAGCGCAATATTTGCCGACTTAGAAACCCTTGTAATAACGCGTTTTGCCCCGAGCTGCTTAACAAGAAGCGAACAGAGCAGGTTTTTTTCATCATTGTTCGTAACGCTGATAACAACATCCGAAAGCGCAATATCCTCTGACTCCAAAAGCTCAAGATTCGTGCCGTCACCGTATAAAACGAGCGTGGATTTTAACTCCTCCGTTAAATCTTCGCAGCGTTTGTAATCACGTTCAATGATTTTTGTCCGGATTCCGACTTTTTCAAGATTCTGCGCCAGCATAAGCCCGACACTTCCGCCGCCGATGATGGATGCAGTTTTGACTTTTGAAGTATTTTCAAAAATCATATTCGCAAGAATATCCAGCGAGGTTGATGAGCCCATAAAAATGACTTTGTCGTTCAGCTCAAACGCAGTTTCGCCATCCGGAATAAAAAGTTTGCAATCCCGTGTAATCCCAACAACAAGAGTATCTTCAGGAAATCTGCAATCCTTGAGTTTTTTGCCTAAAAGCTCCGAATTTTCTTTAATTCTGTATTCAAGCAGCCTTGCTTTGCCCTGTGCAAAATTTTCAACATCAACAGCCTCGGGAACAGTAATAATTCTAAAAATTTCCTGCGTCAAAAGCTCTTCCGGCCAGATAATAAAGTCAATCATTTCATATTTTGTGTTTTTCAAAAGCTTCATTGACTCAATATATTCCGGCGTGCTCACAAAACAAACCGTTTTTGCGCAGCTGAGCCTGCTTACGGTAAGGCAGGCAACAATATTTGCCTCATCAAACTGCGTACAGGCAATAAAAATGTCAGCATCTTCAATATTTGCCGATTTTAGCGTGTTAATATTAGAACCGTTGCCTTCAATATAGCTTATATCGAGCTTGCCGAGCGCAGCTGTCTTATTTTCTTCCTTGTCGATTATGGTAATGTCATGGTCTTCAAAGAATTCCGTTGCAATAAGATAGCCTATCTCACTGGCACCAAAAACAACAATTTTCATATAACTACATTCCTTAATTTAGCGTTTAGAATTATGTAGATATTAAGCCAAATACAGATTATTTACAATACACTACCCCGCATAAATTCTCCACAGCAAAAAGTTTATAATATTCATTTTTCGAGCTCGATTCGCTACGCTCATAGGCTGCGAAAAAAGAATATTATAAACTTTTTACGCAAAATTTGATAATTCCCTAAAAAACAAAAGAAATTACAACACATTTGCCCATGTTTGTTTTACAATATTGCATTATAAAGAAATAAATTAACTTGAGGAGAATAAGGTGGATTTAACAGTACTAACAATAGACTTTTTGAAAGTTTTAAGCAATATATTCGGAAGCTACGGGATGGGAATCATCGCCCTGACCGTGATAATAAGACTTGCCCTCTGGCCGACAAGTGTTTCACAGCAGCGTTCAATGAAAACAATGCAGCTTCTCCAGCCAAAAATGAAAGCTATTCAGGACAGGTACAAAAACGACCCGCAAACTGCGCAGCGAAAAATGATGGAGTTCTACAAAGAACATAATTTCAACCCCATGGCCGGCTGCCTGCCTATGCTTATCCAGCTTCCTATTTTTATCCTTTTATATTCGTCTTTGATGAGCCCGCAGTTCATTTCAATGGCAGGCCAATCGAATTTTCTGTTCATAAATCGTCTTGACGCAACCTTGAAAGGCAATGCAGGCGTTTCTAACGACGGAAAATTCTCCGTTTCGCCCAACGACAAATTTACAGTCGGCAAAAAAATAAAATTCTACGCAGGAAACGAAGAACTCGGCGAAATAAAACTTAAAAAGAACAATGTGGACGTTCTCGGAAAAATCACCCCCGGCGAACCGATTGATATGAAAATCAGCCGCGACAACCTTAACGGCGATTACTCACAATTGAAAAAAATCACCGAAGTAAAAGCAATTGTAACCGATAACAGCACCAGAGAAGTCGAAGATGTCACATTTAAATCCGATGGCGACCTGCTTATTGCCCATGTTCCGACAATTGCAGCAAAAACCGCTTTCCACTATGACGTATTTATTCTTATCGTGATATTCGGTATTACAATGTTCCTGTCGCAAAAAATAATGACACAGGTCAACAAAACAGCCCAAATGGATCCCCAGCAGGAAGCAATGCAAAAAACAATGGGAACAATGATGCCTGTAATGCTTACGGCAACTTTCCTTTTCTTCCCGATTCCGGCTGGTGTTTTGCTCTATCTTATTGCCAGCAACATCGTAATGGTCGCTCAAACCATTATAATCAATAAACAGCTCGAAAAAGAACAGGGCATAAAAAAAGCCGCAAAATCCATGCCCGTTGACAATACAGAAATAGCAAATTCCAAACCGGTAAAAGCAAAAGAAGTCAAAAATATAGAAAAAGAAGAAAAACCGGCAGAATAATCGCTTAACATAAAACAGAGGACTAAAGAAATGAACGAAAAAGCTAAAAAAGCACTGGATTCGCTCATAGAAGGCAACAAAAATTTTGTAAACGGAATTTCAACAGCAAAAAACAGAACCGTTGAAACCTTAAAAGCCCTCCAAAACGGCCAATCGCCAATTGCGTGTGTTTTGACATGCTCCGATTCAAGGGTTGTTCCGGAATTAATATTCGACAAGGGGCTGGGCGATCTTTTTGTTGTCCGTGGAGCCGGCGCGGTTATCGGGCCCAATATTTTAGAATCAGTTGAATATGCTGTTGCAAAATTAAAAGTACCGCTCGTAATAGTAATGAGCCATGACGATTGCGGGGTAATGAAAGCAGCAAAAAGCACCTATCCGGCAGAACCGGAGAAATTCGGCCTGCTCATAAAAGCAGTATACGAAATTATCGACCACGAAACCGAATGCTACAACGAACTCGCACTCGATTACACGCTCGTAAAAAAAAGAAAGCTCCTAAAACGCTCCGAACTCCTGCGGAAAGCCTACGCAGCAGACGAACTCGATATCGTCAGAGCTTATTTTAAATTTGATACGGGCGAAGTAAAAATATTGGATTAAAAATTAAAAGGTTCTGTAAAAATCAGAACCTTTTTTAATTAAAATTTAACAAATCTATAAACCCTATCTCCTCAAGGCACGCAGCCTCCCAAAATTTTTTTTGCTTTTTTAAGCTTTTAATGTTTTTTGCTGAAATCTCTCAGCTTTTACAGAAAATTCTGTTAAAAAAATCCAATTCCTAATCTTTTTCTTTTTTCCAAATCCTTTGGTTCAACTCCTTCAGACATTTTTTTGAATTATCCCCAATTCTTTTGCCCGACATCAAACCTTGTGCCATCACTCCTTTCGTTGGTTCGTTTTAATTATCATAACTTCGTAAAAATTTCACTACAAGAAATTGTTTGTAAAATTAGTTTTACAATTGACCATGCCCGTTCTCTTAGAATAATTGCAAGAGAATTTACATTCTTAATTAAGTTATATTAATATCAATTCCAAACAAAATTTCACATTGTTTGTCATTCTGAACTTGTTTCAGAATCTGTGGCAAATCCGGTCATAATCAAAGTTTCAAACTTGATTTTTCATCCACCGCGCTGATAATTTCAAACAAAATTTCACATTGTTTGTCATTCTGAACTTGTTTCAGAATCTCCGGCGAAGCCGGTCAAAATCAAAGTTTCAAACTTGATTTTTCATCCAGCGCGCTGATAATTTCAAACGCAATTTTATTATAAGGCGTTGGAATATTAAATTTTTCCCCCATTTCAACAACTTTCCCGGCAAAAATCTCAACCTCTGTTTTGCGCGCCGCTTCTACATCCTGAAGCATTGATGATTTTGTTTCGGGCAGCATTGAATTTATAATTTCCAAAGCTTCATCGAGCATTTTTTCTGTATTTTTTACACCGGAAACTTTTGCAATTTTTTGTGCTTCTTTCATGAAATTTTTCGCAAGATTCATGGACTTTTCTGAATTTTGAAAGAGTTTGTAAGCCCCGCCAAGTATCGCCGAGGCTTGATTTGTGCCGACATTAACAAGAAATTTTTTCCACATTGAATATTCCATATCTTCCGGAATCGAATAATCAATTTTTGCTTCATCAAAAAGATTTTTTACTGCTAAAACTTTTTGAGAAAATTCAGAATTTTCTTTTTCTCCAAACACAATCTCACCCACCCCGTCAAAGGTAATTTCAGAGCCTTTGCGGGTGCTTGTGTGGCCGACAAAATACGAAAATAAAAGTTTTTCCCAACCGTAAATCGACGCCAGATATTCCTCGCTCGAAATTCCGTTCAACAAAGAAAGAATTATCGTATTTTCATCAACAAAATTTTTAATCGAAGCCGCCGCGTCAACCAGTCCGCTATTTTTCACGGAAATTATAATCAAATCAGCCTTAAAATTTTTCTCACCCGGCAAAATAAAATCAAAATCGCATTTTTTCCCGTTAAAAATTACCGGATTTTTTTTGTAACGCTCAATTCTTTTTTCGTCGGCAAGAATTTTAAGATTTGTACAGAGTTTTAATTTCTCCGCATAAATCGTTCCAATTGCGCCCAGACCGCAGATTATGACGTTATTAATTTTGTTCATTTTTCTCCCCTTTTGTAAAATTATACATCATACAGCTCAATTCATGGTTTTTTTGAAAAATTTTTAGAATATAATCATGTTAACATTTCAAGGAAGGTTAAAAAGTTGGCAAACAGTTTGGTAAAAAGTTCGGAAGGAAAGCTTCAAAAACTCCCGCCGCAAAATCTTGACGCAGAAGAGGCAATTCTCGGCGCAATTTTAACAAATCCGGTCTGCCTGAACAAAGTCGTTGACCTGATTAAGCCGGAAAGTTTTTACAAACCCGCAAACAAATTTATATTTGATTCTATTCTCTATCTTTTTTCAAAAAATCAGGCAATCGACATCGTAACCGTATCCGAACGCTTGAGCGAAACCGACAAACTCGAAAAAGTCGGCGGACGCGCATATATTAACGACCTTGCGCTGAACGTAATCACAACCGCAAACGTTGAATATTACGCAAAAATCGTGCAGGAAAAAGCAATAAAAAGAGAACTCATAAACGCCGGTTCCGAAATCGTTGAAATGGCCTATGACAACAATTCAACAGAAAAAACGCTCGATACCGCAGAAAAGCTGATTTTTAACATTTCCCAGCAAAAAACGACCACGGATATGGTCGCCGTTAAAGATTTGGTCTTAACAAGCTACGAGCAAATTGAATACCGCTACAATCACCGCGATGAGCTTATCGGCGTGCCGACAGATTTTTATGATTTGGACATGATGACCTCCGGGCTTCAAAAATCCGACCTCATAATCCTTGCAGCCCGCCCGTCAATGGGGAAAACTGCATTTGCGTTGAATATTGCGCAAAACGTTGCAATTAAAGCAAAAAAAGCCGTTGCAATCTTCTCACTTGAAATGCCCAAAGAACAGCTCGTAACCCGTATGCTCTGCTCGGTTGCCGAAGTCGATACACAGCGCCTTAAAACGGGCATGATGCAGGCAAAAGACTGGGAAAAGCTCACCACAACAATGAATATTTTCGCGGACGCACCGATTTACATCGACGATAACGCAGGCGCAACCGTTATGGACATCCGAGCAAAATGCCGCCGCCTCGCAATGGAAGAAAAAGAAATCGGGCTCGTCGTAATCGATTATTTGCAGCTTATGGAGGGTTCCGGCAGCTCTGACGACCGAAACCAGCAGGTTTCCGCGATTTCAAGAGGTCTGAAAGCACTCGCAAGAGAACTCGGAGTGCCCGTAATCGCGCTTTCACAGCTTTCACGTGCTGTAGAATCAAGACAGGACAAAAAACCAATGCTCTCCGACCTGCGTGAATCAGGCGCAATCGAGCAGGACGCGGATATTGTAATGTTCATCTACCGTGACGAATATTACAACAAAGAAGATTCAGAAAACAAAGGCAAAGCCGAACTCATAATCGCAAAACACAGAAACGGCCCCGTCGGCACCGTAGAACTTCTTTTCCAGGCAAATATCACAAAATTCAAAAACATAACAAAAACCAACGTATTCTAACAAAAATCCCCCTCTCCGACGGGAGATGGTACCCGAAGTACAGGTGAGGGCTAACTTTTCTAAACATCCTAACCAAAATCCCCTCTCCGATGGGAGAGGGTGCCCGGAGGGCGGGTGAGGGCTGACTTTTTTTAAAATTTCCAAGCATTTCCCTGCATGCGAATCTTCCAACCCTCTTATTTTTATGCTTTAATAAACTAATAAAAACAAATGAGGATAAAATGAGCAAAATTAATGTTGGTTTAATCGGTCTTGGAACCGTTGGTGGCGGGGTTTTAAAGGTTTTAAAAGACAACCCCGACATATGTATTAAAAAAATCGCAGTCCGTGATATCAATAAAAAAAGAAATATCGAGGGACTTGACACATCCATACTCACAAATGACCCGTTCAGCATTGTGCAGGACAGCGATATTGACGTTGTTGTTGAAGTGATGGGCGGCGTAAATCCCGCACTCGACCTGCTTGAATCCGCAGTCAGAAACGGAAAACACGTCGTAACTGCAAATAAAGAACTCCTCGCAAAACACGGCGAAGAGCTTTTTAAACTTGCCAACGAAAAAAATGTTGTAATTCTTTACGAAGCCGCAATCGCAGGCGGAATCCCGATTATTATGCCGATAAAAACCACCCTTGCCGGCAACAAAATCAAAAAAATCGCCGCAATCTTAAACGGCACAACAAACTATATCCTCACAAAAATGGAAGAATCAGATGTTTCTTACGAAGAAGTCCTAAAAGAAGCCCAAAAACTCGGCTACGCAGAAGCTGACCCCACAGGCGACGTTGAGGGGTTTGATTCAGCTTACAAAATCACAACTTTAGCCACAATCGCACTCAACCAGCGCACCTCAATAAACAAAGTCTATCGCGAAGGAATCACAAAAATCAGCGCAGACGATATGAAATTTGCAAAAGAGCTCGGCTACAAAATCAAACTCATCGCGCTCGCAGAATTGAATGACAAAAACGAAACAGATGTGCGCGTTCATCCCATGCTCGTTCCAGAAACAAATATCCTTTCCACAATAAACGGCGTAACAAACGCGGTGCTTGTTGAGGGATTTCCCGTTGGAAAAGTTGTATTTGCCGGCCCGGGTGCGGGCGAAATGCCAACAGCAAGCTCAGTTGTAGGCGATATTCTTGCGATTCAAAGAAGTATTGACGCAGCAGAACCGCTGCCAATGATGCGCTGCACCCACAAAGTCAACGCAAACCAGCTCAACATTGCTGACACGGTCAACAAATACTATATTTCCCTGACAGCCGTAAACAGCCCCGGCGTAATCGGCACAATCGGTGAAATTTGCGGAAAACACAAAATTAATCTGTCCAGCGTTCTGCAAAAAGGCGCAAACAACAAAGAAAATACCGCACAAATCGTTGTTATCACAGAATCCAGCAAAGAATCAAACATCCAGGACGCAATCTTTGAGCTGAATAGCAGCGATTCAATCGTCAAAGTAAATAATTTAATAAGAGTAATGGAATAGGATCTTAAAAATGGAAAAAAATCACTATCAAGGCTTAATTAACAAATACAGACAGTATCTGCCCGTTTCTGATACAACAGAAATCGTCACACTCAACGAGGGAAACACCCCTTTGATTAAAGCTGACAATCTGGCGAAAAAAATCGGCATTGACGGTGAACTTTACATAAAATTTGAGGGCGCAAACCCGACAGGCAGTTTCAAAGACCGCGGAATGACAATGGCGGTAACAAAAGCCAAAGAATCAGGCTCAAAAGCCATCATCTGCGCGTCAACAGGTAACACAAGCGCCGCAGCAGCAGCCTACGGCGCAAAAGCAGGGCTAAAAACCTACGTTTTAATTCCTGACGGATACATTGCCCTTGGGAAACTCTCACAGGCAATGATGTACGGCGCACAAATCATCGCAATCAAAGGAAACTTTGATGAAGCGCTCGAACGCGTAATCGAAATTTCCGAAAAATACCCCATTACCCTTGTAAATTCAGTAAATCCATACAGAATTGAAGGTCAAAAAACCGGCGCATTTGAGATTTGTGAAGCACTCGGCGACGCACCCGATTACCATTTCATTCCTGTTGGCAATGCAGGCAACATTACTGCTTATTTTAAGGGCTATGAAGAATTTTTAGCACTCGGAAAAACCACTCACCTCCCGAAAATGATGGGATTTGAAGCAGAGGGCGCAGCAGCAATCGTCAAAGGCGAAAGAATCATGAAACCCGAAACAATCGCCACCGCAATCAGAATCGGCAACCCCGCAAGCTGGAAACAAGCAGAAAATGCCCGTGATAAATCAGGCGGAATAATAAACTTCGTTTCTGATCCGGAAATCATTGAAGCTTATAAAATGCTCGCCTCCTGCGAGGGAATCCTTGCAGAACCCGCAAGCGCAGCTTCAGTAGCAGGCGTTATAAAAGCCAAAAAACTTGGTCTGGTCGAAAACGGCAAAAAAATCGTATGTATTTTGACAGGAAACGGACTGAAAGACCCCGATTCCGCAATAAAATACTCCGGCTGCGAAGTCAAAAAGACTTCATCTGAACTGGACGATATTTTGAAAGTAATGGAATTCTAATAAACGAAAAATCCCTCGACTAACGCTCTGACGGGGGATTTTTTTATACTTATAAAGCTAAATTTTAAAGTTATTCGGCAAATCAACTAATCGACTCAAGCATTTTTTGATTTCAATGTCGGTTTCAATTTTTCTGTTTTTCTCGAACATATCACCCAAAAATTCATTTAAATTAACATCCGGAAACTTTGGCTCGATATTCTTTTTTTCAGATGAGTGCAACGCCATATTTAGCACTCTTTTCATATTATTTCTTGTGGGTTCAAAAATTTGCCCGCCATAGCTCAATTTGGTTAAATTCATTCTTTATTCCTTTCAGCGTTCAAGACCAACATTCAGAAAAAACACCAGAACAATATTTTTTGCTATTTTTTTATCAAATCCTTATAATTTTCCTTAGCATAAGCATAAAGGTCATTAAGCGCTGTTTCCACGCGTTTTCTATAGACCTCGGTTTCTTCTTTTGACAAATCATTGGGAACATAAATCGGCTCACCGTAAACAGCAATGATTTTCGGCCCTAAAAACGGGAAATTGAACTCATCCCACGTGTTGAATTTTAACAAAAACGGCGACGGAGAATACCATGTCATCGGAATAATCGGCACCTGTGAAATTTTCGCAATATTAATAACACCGTCTTTCACAACGCCCTTAGGCCCTCTCGGCCCGTCAATCGTAATCGCTGCGCTTTCGCCCTGCTCCAATTTTTCGAGCAATTCAAGCGTAGCACCGGTTCCGCCCCTGTGAGTAGAGCCTCTGACCGTCTTTATTCCCATATATTCAGTCGCAGCAGCAATAATATCGCCGTCATTTGAACGGCTAATCATAACATTGAGATTGCCCCTGTCCTCGTTTGCATAAAGCATGCACTGATGAGCGTGCCAGAGCGCAAAAATTGCCGGTTTTTCTTTAGGGTAGTTTATGTTTTTGACGTTGTAAAAATAGCTCTCAAACTTGTAGAAATGCTTAATCAAAAACGATAAAACCGCTACATAGTGTCTTTTATCCATTTTAAACATATCTGTATCTTATCATAAACTGATTTTTCTTCAAAATTTAATATATGTTTATAAAAACGCTCGAAAAACTTGATAATAAAATATGTTTCAAATAAAATCAAAACATATCGACTAAAATATGAAAAGGAATAAGAAAAATGAACCCGATAGTAAAAGATTTGGAAAAACAATATCTTGATAAAGAACTTCCTGAACTCAACCCCGGCGATACTGTAAAAGTTTTCGTAAGAATCGTCGAAGGCAACAAAGAAAGAACTCAGGCTTTTGAAGGTATTATCATCAAAAAACGCGGAAGCGGCGTTGGCAAAACAATTACAGTAAGAAAAACTTTCCAGGGCGTAGGCGTAGAAAGAGTTTTCCCTGTTTACTCACCCCGTATCGAAAAAATCAGCGTTTTAAGACGCGGTGACGTAAGAAGAGCTAAACTCTACTACCTCAGAGAACTCTCCGGCAAAGCTACACGTATTAAAGAAAAAATCGAAAAAAGATAAAAAATCTTGTGTCATTCTGAACTTGTTTCAGAATCTCCGATGAAAATCGGTCAAGATATTAAAATTTATAAACAAGAAGCGGCGTAATAGCCGCTTTTTTGTTAAGATGGAATAAAAAACAGGAGCCCCCACATGTCGCACATCCACTGGTACCCCGGACACATCGCAAAAGCGGAAAAACAACTCAAAGAACTGATAAACCTCGTTGACGTAGTCATCGAAGTCCTTGACGCAAGAATTCCGCAAAGCTCCTGCTACCCGAATATCGAAAAACTTCTCGGTCAAAAGCCAAGGCTAATAGTCCTGAACAAATCCGACCTCGCGGACGAAAACAAGCTCAAATACTGGAAAAAAGAACTCGAAAAAAAATGCGGATACCCCGTAATCTCCTCCTGTGCCGCAAAAAGCAACGACCTTGCGCCGATTGTGAACAAAGTCATCGAATTGAGCAAACCCAGAATCGACAAACTCGTAGAAAAAGGTCTTTTGCCACGCCCTGCGCGCGTTGTGGTCGTTGGAATGCCAAATGTCGGAAAATCCAGTATAATAAATAAATTAATCAAAAAATCAAAAACAAAAACCGGCGCAAAAGCAGGCGTCACAAGGCAGCAGCAATGGGTCAGAGTAAATCCGAAAATAGATTTGCTCGACACGCCGGGAATTATCCCGCTGAAACAGGAAGACCAAAACAAAGCGCAAAAACTCGCAATGGTCAATTCCGTAAGCGAAAACGCCTACGAAAACGAAGCAGTTGCAACGGCGCTTCTTGAACTTTTGAACGAAAAATACACTCAAAACGCCAGAAATTACTACAATCTCGACGAAACCGACGAAATCACCCTTGAAAACATCGCTCAAAAAAGAAACTGGCTCACCTCGGGCGCAAAACCGGACATAACAAGGTGCGCAGTGATGGTTCTCACTGATTTTCGCGACGGCAGAATCGGAAAATTTACACTGGACGACGAAAATGATTGAAGAATTAATAAATTTCGATAAAGAGCACAAAACCGGTTTTGATTTTGTAATCGGCACGGATGAAGCCGGCAGAGGCCCGGGCGCAGGCCCTGTTTTTGCCGCAGCAGCCGCGTTTCTGGATTACAATGAAGAACTGGTGAAAGACCTTGAAGAATTAAACGATTCAAAAAAACTCACAGAAAAAAAACGCGAATTTCTATACGAAAAAATCCAAAAACACGCAGTTTATTCAATAAAGCAGGCAAGCGTTGAAGAAATCGAGAAAAAAAACATCCTGAACGCCTCCCTCGACACAATGAAATCAGCAGTTTGCGACGTAATCCAACAACTCAAAACACAGAAAGCAAAAATCCTGATTGACGGCAACAAAAAAATCAAAAACTTCGACGCCCCGATGGAAACAGTAATAAAAGGCGACTCAAAATCCGCCTCAATCGCCGCAGCAAGCATTTTAGCCAAAGTTTCAAGGGACAGATTCATGCTTGAGCTGGATAAAAAATTCCCGCAGTACAGCTGGGCAAAAAACAAAGGATATCTAAGCGCAGAACACATCGCAGCCATAAAATCCCACGGCGCAACCGTCTGGCACCGGAAAAAATTCCTGCGCAACATTTTAGAAGAAGAAAAACAGCTCAGTTTGCTATAAAATAAAACCTGTAATTCCTTAAGATTTGTAACAAAAAAAAACAATTGTCAATTTTTTTTATCAGCTGTTTTTAAATTTACGAAATCAGTTAAAAAGGAGAAAATATGAACGCAGTAAACATCAATAATTTACCTATCAAAACAGTTGATATTATACCAGCAAGAAGAAAAGAGGCTTTTGAAAATGCAATTCCTTATCTTGAACCCGGAGATATATTTACTCTGAATAATTCATCACATATGAGCAGCATAAATGACGGTCTATATATTGTCAGAGAAAAAGACAAAGCCAATGATGGGGTATTGCTCTCTGAAATAAGCCCTGAAACCGAAAAAACAAGAAATATTAACAGATTAGCAACACAAGATTCTGTTGACGGAAATGCCACTGTTATAGGACATTTGGATATAAAAGCATAAGCACAAAAATTTTAACATTCCTCCATTGCGACGAAGCCGCGCTTATGCAGCAATCCATTGCAAAATTACACAAGCGTATATTTTCCGCCGTTTGTCTGCTTGATTTTGTTCTCAAGCTCAAGCGTCGTCAAAATCACCATCAAATCCGCCATCTCAATCCCGAGCGCAGCCTCCAGAGCGTCAGCCGAGCAATCCTCAATAGCAATCTGCCCGAAAACAGCCGCCTCATTCTCGCTCATGCCGGCAATTTCGGCATTTTTCTCCTCTTCCGGCTTTAATATCTCAACTTTCCACCCGAGAGTGTCCAAAATATCTTTCCCCTCGGTAACAAGTGCCGCACCGTTTTTCAAAAGCTTGTAAACACCCTCGGTATTTGGATTTGACACCAAACCGGGCAGGCACATAAGTTCCCTGTTCTGCTCAAGGCATAAATTCGCCGTAATTAGCGCCCCGCTTTTCAAAGCAGCCTCGGCAACGAGCGTTCCTTTGCACAAACCGCTGACAATTCTGTTTCTTAGCGGAAAACGCCATGGCAAAGGCTCTTCGGTCGGCCAGTATTCGCTGATAATTACGCCCGCTTTTTCCTCAATTTCCTTAAAAAGCTCCTTATTTGCTTTCGGATAGACAAAATCGAACCCGCTTCCGATAACCGCAATCGTCGAAAGCCCGAATTCAATTGCACTTTTGTGCGCGCAGGTGTCGATTCCCGCAGCGAGCCCCGAAACAATGCAAATATCCGTACCGGCGAATTCGCCGAGTATTCTGGACAAAGTATTTTTTGCCCCCTCACTTGCACGCCTCGAGCCCACAACAGCAAGCGTTTTGTCGAGGTTGCAGCGCGAAAAATCGCCCTTGTAAAAAAGCGTCATCGGCGGATTGTGGATTTCTTTTAATAATTTCGGGTAATTTTCGTCCTCAAAATTTATAAATTTAATTCCGCGCTTTTGAATGAACTCAAGGCACTTTTCCGGTTCAACACCGGCACGTTTTCGCAAAAAAACATCCATCTGTTTTTTCGTTATATCCTCAATCCTGTACAAATTGTCAGGCCCCGCGCACCATGCGGATTTTATCGAGCCAAAATGTTCATAAACCTTTCTTATAAAAGCTGCGCCGACTTCTTCTATCGAGGCAAAAGCCAGCCAGTATGCGCTGTTGTCAGTTTTTTCCATTAAATATCCCTGAATGTGTTGATATCAATAACTTTATTGACTTCCTGAGGCAGATAATATTCACAGCTGTTCCACAGAACGGTTTCCAGGGGAACATCGGACAAATTTTGCACAAGAAGCCTGTTGCAGTAGCCTTTGACCATATTTGTCGAGCCGTCAAGCTTCAAATTAAAATAACCGCAGGATTGGCAGATTTTTATCCTGAAACCGTGCTCGTTGAGCTTGTCCGAAATATCTTTGATTGCGTCCACCATCCTTATGTGCGAATCAGATGAATATTTCTTCTTTTTGAAGCGGAAAACAGCCTTTACAAGCCCGCTTTCGGATATCAAATCCAGCTTGCAGGGCAAATCGTTCTGCCCGTCAGTCACAGCAATATCCACCGTGGTCATTTCGTAAGATTCATCGCTCGCAGGCTTTTTAGAAAACATATTTAATACAGCTCCGATGAGCGGAATATGCGCAAAAATCTTTATCAGCGACACAAACGGATACATCAAAAGATAAGGCAGCTGCGCTTTTTTGATATGGCCGGTAAACAGCGAAGCAACAAACGAAGCGGCAAGCAAAACGCCAAACGCAAACACAACGCTGTAATCAAAGAAGAAATAATAATTATAAGTAAATATCAAAATGCTCACATAAATCAAAAGCAGCATCCAGAAGTTCGGAGCAAGAATATTCAAAATAAATTCAGCGAATTTCCAGTTAGATTTGTACAAAAGCCCCAAACAGTGCCAGCACATGCTCAATTTAAAAGAAACAGACGGCTTTCTGCTTTTGTAGTTATCAATATTTGTGAAAGTTCTGACGGTGGGCATATATTTCGGAATAAAATTGTTTCTGACAAGCAGAGTTGTATATTTCAGCTCGCTGTTGAGGTCTTTAAAATCCACACATTTGATTTTTTCCAGCACTTCCTGTTTTATGATGAAACAATCCGAATCCACAATCGTCGCCAGCCCCATAAGCGTGCGTCCGAGATGAAAAACTCTGTTCATATACTCGTTATAAACAGCCTTTATGCAGTTGTAGGGGTTTTTCGTCTTCATTATATAGTCAGTTGAACCGACAATAATTTGCTCGGTCTGGAGCCCTGCATTTATGTTCGACAAGAAATTTTCGTCAACATATCTATCCGCATTTAAAAACGCAAACGCATGAACATTCTGAAAAGATAAAAGCCTTTCCAAAAGCCACGAAACCGCCTCATCTTTTCCAACCGGCGCAGCGTCCCCTACGCGCCAAATCTTCGCACCGCCCACAAATTCCAGAATATTAGAGGAATTATCCGTACAGTTATCAAGAATAATGTGCGTCTGGTAATTTTCCCTAGGGTAGTTTTGTTTATTCAAGGATTCCAGAAGCGGAACAATTGTAGATTCATTATTTCTTGCATAAATAATCAGTACAATATTATGCAATTTTGAATTCTGACGGTATTTTTGCGCGGTCAGGAACTTTCTGAGCCTAGTTCCGGCAAAAACACATGCAGCATAATACAGAATAAAGGCTGCAACATATATAAAAAGCAAAATCAGTGTATTGATTAATAAGTCAACCATTTCTCACCTCTCATCTTCCATATTTTAAAAAAAACATAAAAAAAAAGCCATACCCGCCGCACCTTATCAATCAAATAGCGGAGGGTAGAGGCGGAGTACGGGATTATATTGCCTTTTCCGTTCCGATTCCTCCGGCATTCAACAATTAATTCAAAATTTGCAGGTTTTATGACGCCTCCCCCATAGTCACTCCAAAGGCAATATAATCCTGTGCTCCTTTACGTGCTGAATGCTTGATTTTTTAACAAAATTCAACCAGAACTACCAAAGTTTAGCCGGTTGGCATTTGACTTTTCGCAGCCTATGAGCCCCCGGCGAATCGAGCAAGAAAAATTAAATGCCAACCGGCTAAACGCCTCAACGTCCAAAGTTCAAATGATTAAATTTCAATTTTTCTAGCTCGATTCGCTGGCGCTCATAGGCGTCGAAAAATTGAAATTTAATCATTTGAACGCGCAAAAACTTAACATTTTTAACAAAAAATCGATTTTATGGCAACTTTCCGTTCCCCATTGTTTTAAAATAAAAAAGTGAAGCATACGGAAGCAGAAAATTGATTTCTCTACAAGTCAATCCATATAAAAGCAAAATAGCTTTTGCCCAGAGCCCCCCGCCCCAGAAACCAATCGCGGCAAACTCTGTTTCAAAAGACGAAAATCTCCGGATTCAGGCTGATGAAGCAATGAAATCAGGGTATTTTGACCGTGCAATAAATTTGTACAAACAAGCCCTTGAGCTCAACCCTGAAAATCCGGACGCAAACCTGAATTTAGCCAAAACCTACAAATTAAATTCCGACTTTAAAAACGCAATCCCCTATTTTGAAAAAGCATGCGCGCAAACGCCTGACGACCTTGAACTTATGACCCTGCTCGGTGAATGTTACAAACAAAACGGGGATTATACAAAAGCAGAAACACAGTTCAAACGAGTTTTAAACAAAGAACCCGCTTACGACTACGCAAAAAGAAATCTCCTTGATACTCAAAACCTGCGTCTGGCGTGCTTTGACCCGATAAAAGCCTACAACGAACGCCAGAAAACAGCAAACGAAAACCTGCGTACGGCAATTTCACTGGCATCAGGATTTTTGCCCAAGGATATAGTCAAAAAGGTTCAAGATGTTACCGTAACCTTTGATAAAACCGCACAAATGGGCGGACGTTCCAACATTGCCCAATACGAACACGCAAAACGTAAAATTTCCATTCAGGATGAATATACTTACGCAAGCCCCGTTCTTACAGCGAGCTACACAGTGCATGAATTCATTCACGCAGCGGACAATGACCCCTATACCTCGGTAAGAGAAGAACAAGACGCCTACCGCCAGCAGGCGAGATTCTGGGAAAAGAATGCAAAAAATGTAAAAGACCCTGAAATGGACTACGTTGTAGACCTGTACAAACAGTCAGCAGAAACCCTCGATAAAAGGGTTGCAGAAATCTATCTCCTGCGTGACCCGGGAATCCCTGAAACCTCATACAACCACCCGCCCGGAACAAAAAAAGCTGCAGCATCAGGCTTGAATTCTTCGGCGTCCACACTGAAAGCCTATGACATTATTGTCTAAATAAGCCCTTTTTTGCTCTTCTTTTTCTTCTTTTTATCGTCCAAATCCCGTTTTGCATTGTCAACGGACAATTTTGCCAGCGGAAGCCCCTTTGAACGGTCATAGAAAACAAGCCAGTGCTTTCTTTTCACATTGTCAACAGCAAATGATATTTTTCCGCTAACCCTGTCACCCGGCTTAATTTTGGAGAACATTAACGTCGTATCACCAAAAACTGACGGATAATAAGAAGCATTCATGTCATTCATCAGCGCAATATCAAATCCTGTAAAATATTTCTCCGTCAAATTTGTTATCACAAGCGAAATTGTAATAGTATTAAGCTCGCCAAAAGGATCCTTTTCATAACCTACATTAGTAATTTTTACATTCAATCCGTCATATATGATTTCTTCCTGCTTCAAAGCCTCCTTTGAAAATACAGGCAGCGCAATTGAACTGGTAATTTTCACCCTGATTTCATCTCCAGGAGAAATCAAAACATCCTTACCTTTTCTGTACAAAGCCATCCCGAGCCCTACAGCACCGCCCAGAGCAGCACCGCCGGCGACTGTATAGCCCTGACTTGCGATGGCAGCAGGCAATCCGAACATATTTAAAGCCAGAAGCCCTCCAACAAGCCCGCCTGCCGCAGTATATCCGGTGCTTACCGCAACATTTCGCGCCGTAGCTGTAACGGGATTCATTTTTGTGCTCATTTCCCCTTTTATGGGTATTTCCCGCCCATCCGGCGTAATCAAATAGTCAAAACTTACCTCAATCCACCCGTCACGCCCGAGCCTTTTGCTGTCGCTTATTTCTCTAACGCAGCCGTGCGCAATTGTTCCGGTGGGGAGGATTACGCCCTTATCGCCCTCAACTTCGGAGGAAATTTCCGCAAAAAACTCATCCCCTTCTTCGGTAAAACCGGAGCTCAAAACCTGAGAAACGGTCATTTTTATAACATCACGGCTTTTCAACTCATCAATCTCGCCCGTGAACATTTTTTCGTCTTTCAGCTTCTTAGAGTCCGTAACTTCTGCATGCCCGTGCAGAGGCTCCTCCGAAAACGCAGGCAAACCCGCACATAAATGCGTAAAAACAAACGCTGCAAGTATAAAAGATGAAAACAACTTCTTCATATCAAAATTTTACCTCATAAAGTTTCAAAAATCATATTTGTAACAAAAAAAGACGCACTCCTACCTAAATAAATGAATCTCGCAACAGTCCAAACTGTGTATATTAATTTTTCTAGCTCGATTCGCATTGGCTCATAGGCGTCGAAAAATTAATATACACAGTTTGGACGCCCATGTTTCCCCAACGAAAAATATAAAAAAAAGCTTAATTTTTTGTAAAATTACAAATCAAATTGCTATAATAAGTCTATGGAAATCAATTTTGAAAAAATCCTGAATGCATTGGAGCTTCCAATCGCAATTTTCGACGAAAATGACCGCATAATATATTCAAATGCGCAGTTCCAAAAGGTTTTCGCCCAAATGGAGCAAAATCTCACCCTTGAAGAACTCAAAAACCATTTTCCGCAATATACTTTCGGCTTAAAACAGTCCAAAAACCTGAAAATCCTTACAATAAAAGAAAATCAGGGCAGCCTTGATGAAGCTTATTCAGAATTCGTTTCCACAGTGAGCCACGAGCTGAGAACCCCCCTCACCAGTATCAGAGGCTTTGCAGACACAATGCAAAACTCATACGACAGGCTCGAAAAAGCTCAAATTGTAAAATTTCTCGGGATAATAAAAGACCAGTCAAACAGACTCATAAAACTTGTGGAAAATCTGCTTTCCATATCGAAAATGCAGGCGCAAAAGGAAAATTTTATCTACAAATCCATTCAAATAAAAGACCAAATTGCGCAAATTCTGCCAATCCTGCAAAAACAATACCCCTCACACAAATTTTTACTGAAAACTTCCGGATTCATTCCGCCGATACTTGCCGATGAAAACAAATTTCAACAAATTTTAATAAACCTGCTCGATAATGCCGCAAAATATTCCTCCCCGGGCTCAAACGTAAAAATCCAAATCACAGACTGCGACAATATGGTAAGCATAAAGATAAAAGACGAGGGTTCGGGCATTGCAGAAAAGGATTTCGACAAAATCTTTGAAAAATTTGTAAGAATAGAAAACCATCTGACCCAAAAAGCCGAAGGCAGCGGGCTCGGGCTTTATATTGTTAAAAACCTCATTGAAAAAATGGGCGGAAAAATCACCTTAACCAGCTCCCAAACACCCCCGACTGGCACCGAATTCACAATAACCCTGCCTGTTGCAAATTACACCGCGCAAAGCGGCAAAAAATTAAAGGAGAACCGCTAATGCTTTCAAAAGTCGTACTTCTCCTCGACAAAAGACGTGAACTTTCAACAAAATACAAAAAACTCCTTGAACAAAACAGCGCAAAAGTCTTTGTTTCCGATACAATAGAGCGTGCATTTGAGCTTTTGTGCGAATATGAACCGGATTTGGTGCTCATCTCTGACAGCCTTGAGGCAACGCTTTCAGAAACCTGTAAAAAATTAAGAATGCTGGGCTATTCCTCCAGACCGGTAATCGTTGCGCTCTCAAAATCCGAAGATATAAACGACAAACTTTCGGCGCTGGACGCAGGAGCTGATGACTTTTTGAGCGAGCCAATCGATCCGGAAGAATTCAAAGCCAGAATAAACGCCCATTTAAGACGGCATATTGAAAACTCGCTGGATGAAATCACAAACCTGCCCGATTCAAAAATTTCCTTCCGGGTTTTAAAAAGAACTATAGTCGAAAACCGGAACTGGGCGGCAATGCTCATAAAAATAAACAATTTTGAGCAATATTTGGAGATTTACGGCGAACTGGCGGCAGATAAAATGCGCCAGACTTTTAGCGCGATTGTAGCGTCAACATTAGATGAAAATGACTTCATCGGTGAGCTTGTTGACGGTGAATTTCTCGTTATTACGAACTATTTGAAAGCAGAACATATTGCGAATTTCGTAATCTACGCGTTCAATACAATTGTTGAAAAATTTTACACAGAAAATGACGTAAAACAGGGTTATATAATACTCAAAGGCGATGAAAACGAAGGGAAAAGAGTAGAATTGGCGTCCACCGGCATAGGTATAATTTCTAACGAGCTAAAAACATACAACAGCCTGAAAAATGCCCTAAATTCACTGATTGCCGCGAACAAACTAGCAAAACTCAAGCCCGGTTCCGCTTATATAATCGACCATCCTGAAATCAGCGCAGCCGATTCGGTAGAAAAACGCGAATATAACAACAGACTTATGATTATTGAACGCGATGACGCACTGAACCTGCTTTTGCAGACCACAGCGCAAATGCAGGGCTATGACGCGGCTATCGGCATTAAACCAACGATTGAAAGCGTTCTGAAATTCCGCCCTGCAGTGTTGATTCTTGACGCAGGCGACACAAAAAAACTCGACGGAATAGAATTTTGCAAAAAACTACGCACTATTGACGAACTAAAAGATATGAAAATAATTTTGTCAACAATCGTCCATGACAAAAAGCTGATTCTTGACGCAGGCGCAGACCTGTATTTGCCAAAACCTTACGAATTGGTTAATATTTTCAGCTGGGTAGAGCGCTTAATCTCTGAATACAACGAATCGTAAGAAAATTAATCATTTTCAATAATTTTTATTGTGCACGGCGGATAATCAGCCGCGGTGTCGTATCCAGCATTTGCACAATTCGCATCCAGGTTATAAGAAATAGGGAACCCTAACCCGGAAGCAGCGCTAAGTTGCAGCTGACGCAGCGAAGTCAAAGCAGCATTTGCTCCTGTTGCATTTGGCACATTGGAAAAACTCATTGCATCTTTTGCCCAGTTCACACCATTGCCAAAAGCACCGTTAGTAGCAGATTTCAAATTCATAGGAGAAGATTGCCCATTTTCCAGATTTGGCGTTGCATAAACAATCCTTGCTATGAGGTAACTTCCATCATACTGTGCAACCCCATCCGGAAGAAGCGTACCGTCCGTCATACTTATAAAAAACGGCACAAGGTCAGTTTTTTTATTTTCCCCCAGAGTAACATTGTTAGGCCATTTTGAACCATTTATATCTACGTAAATATAATAAACACCCAACGGCCAATTTTTCTCAAAAAGATAAAATCTCATGCCGTTACTTGCCACAAAAGTAGGATTGGCAGTAACCTTTCCGTCGCCATCAACAAAATTTCCAGTACCCGAAAGAATATTTCCACAGTTCGTATAGGTTGTGTTAATATAGCCCTCATCTCTTGACGCAAGCTTGTTACATAAGTCAGTTACATTTTGCGGAAATTTCTTTATATCATCTTCGTCAACAGTAGTTCCGTTTGCGTTTGCTTCATTATAAAGGTTTTCGTTATATTCATAAACATCGGCATTTATGTTATAAAGCGCTGTATTCAAAATGTTATATGCCTTATAAGCAAGCTTGCCGTACATTTTATCACTCGGTCGAATCATCGTAATCATCGCAACGGCAATAACACCGACAATTACCAGTACAATAAGAATTTCAGCAGTAGAAAAACCTTTTTTAAACATATTCTTCTCCGGATTGCAATATTTTTATATATTCATCATAAGTATCTATTTCTATTATATCATTTTGCAAATTTATTGCACCCCTTGTAATTTCCAGCACTGTTTTGTTCTCTCTGACAGCATAAACAGGAATTCCGTTCTTAACAGCGTCAAAAACCACAGCAGAGCCCAGAGAATCACAGGGCATAACAATAGAATGCAAATTTTTGTAAGTCAAACAGCCCTCCTGCACGCCTTTCCTGATTAAAGGCGCATTTTGCAGCCCCAGAAGGATACAGGGCAAAAATGTGGGCGTAATATACTCCGCGCTGACCTTAGGGCTGACAATATCTCCTTTTATTTCAACATCCGCAAAAGCAGGCGCATGAGCGCACGGGCACATGAGATTTTTTGAAAGATAATGAGAGATTACCCCCTCTATCCCGCCGACAATATCCACGCCAGCACCGTTTTCATAATCATCTTCGCCCGGTTCCTCAAAAAATGCGACAACCGCAAGAGCGTCAGCCCCTTTTTCGAGTAATTTTTTCCCTGCTTTCAGCAATGTTTCGGGATTTTTGACCGTACCGGTGGAAATTCCGGATCCCGAGGTAAAAAATTCAACCCCCGCGCACTCCTGCGTGATTTCATACCCGATAATATCAACATCATAAACAGTTTTAACCGCATTCATAGTGTTTATGTGGATATTCAGCACGTTTTCAGGAATTGCCCTGTCAAAAATTATACCGATTTTGTTATTTTTATGAGGCAAAAGGGAAATCCCGCCACGCACAAAACCGGACATGCTCCAACCCTCAACATAAAGCATATTTTCATTAATTCCCGAAAAAACCGCAGCATTAACGACATTCGGATTAACAATCAAAGGCGCAGCTTTTGACAATTTTCTTGCAATAGGGCTTGCATCCCCCGCATAACCGCCATGTTCAGCCCCCACACCGGTAGGAACAATCATCATTGCATACTTTTTCATAACTCGATAGAATCTCCGGGCGTGAGAATAACACATTTTAGACCGGCAGCCTCAGCTTTACGCTTAAATTCCTCTTCATCGGCAACAATTGTCGGGAAAGTATTGTAGTGCATAGGAATAACGGTCTTCGCACCGAGCCATTTTGCCGCAACAACCGCGTCATCAATGCCCATTGTATAAGTTCCGCCTATCGGCAAAAGCGCAATATCAGGAGGCATTGTTTCACCGATAACTTTCATCTCCATATTCAAGCAATTATCGCCTGCATGATAAACCCTGACACCATCAAGCTCAAGCAGGATAGAAGCGGGCATTCCCGCGTAACCGCCGTCAGGAGTGGAGCTGCTGTGAAAAGCAGGGCAAAATTTTGCATATCCACCGTTAATTGCTATACGGGCGCCTATTCCCACACCAGAAGCATTTGCCCCGTTGTCAGAACAGTATCTTGCGAGCTCAAAAATTGTAGTCAACGACACCCCATAATCGCGCGAAATCTGTATTGAATCCCCCAGATGGTCCATATGTCCGTGCGTAACAAGGATATCCTTGATATTTTCATACTTTATAAGGCAAACTGCCGACGGATTGTGCGTGATAAAAGGATCAATTAAAACACCGGCTTCTCCCGCCGCAATAAAAAACCCGCTATGACCAATATAATTAATAAATACAGACATGATGACCTCTTTTTTGTTCAATTATAGCAAATTCCCCAAAAAATTTCAGAATATTTCTTGAAAATCATCTAAATACACTGTTTTAAAAATGCAAACATGGTTTATAATATGTGAATAAATAAAGTGGGATAATTATGGAACGAATACTTGTTGAAGATTTAATCCAATACAAAATGATACCATTCGACCTCTATAACGATAGAGGCATAAAACTTATGAGCGCGGGCGAAATCCTGACATCCGGAAAACTCCTGCGGGTCAGCCAGTATGACATTCTTTATAAAGAAATCCCGCCAAAACCCAAACAACCTCCAAAACCGCAGCCTCAGCCCGAAAAAGCACCTGAACAAAAAGCAGAAGAAAAGAAAAAAACACCCCCTCAGGAAGAACAGGCTGAAAAAGCCCAAAAAACTAAAGAACAAGAAAAAGAACCGGAAGAAAACGAACACGATATAATCGACGAAACCGCCTCGGACATCGTTGTGAATTCAACTGCAAAAATTAAACCGGATTTTCAAATAAAAATGAAAACAAACTACGCAAATTCCATATCATCGCTGAAAATCCACGAAAGTAAAGAAGCTGTAAAACAAATCAACGAGATGAAGTCAAAAATTCTCTCCGAAATAGGCACAATAATCGACGATGTAAAATTCTGCTCGCAATTGAAGCTTCTGGGCGATTATTACAACACGCACTCGCTGAACACATCAATACTTGCGACCGCACTGGGCTACAAACTGGAATTTGACTCTGAAAAAATCGAAAACCTCACCCAGAGCGCGCTTTTACACGACATCGGAATGACAAAATTCCCTCCTGAGCTTCTGAACAAAACAAAACGCTCAAATAAAGACGAAAAACTGCTTGAAAAGCATACACTCATCGGCTATAAAATTTTAAAAGATGAAATGAAAATGCCCGAGGAAATTTGCCGTGTAGCGCTTGAACATCATGAAAACCATGACGGTTCGGGTTATCCTTACGGGCTTTCCGGCGACCAAATCGGCGAATTAAGCAGAATCGTCGGACTTTGCAGCCTTTTTGACGACCTTACATCAGGCAGAACAAAACATAAAGTAAAAAACACAAAAGACGCCCTGCGTATCATGCTGGAATTCGGCTCACACCGCTTTCCTCCGGAGCTTTTGTACAAATTCGTGAACATGTTCCGCTACAATGATTTGAACACATTTGATGAAATGGTGCAATAATGAAAGCAGTAGTAATCGGAGGCGGATTGGCAGGCTCTGAAGCCGCATTGCAACTGGCAAAAAGAGGGATTGAAGTCGATTTATACGAAATGCGCCCGAAAAAAACCACAGGTGCGCACAAAACCGAAAATCTTGCGGAATTTGTCTGCTCAAACAGCCTCGGCTCTTTTGACGTAACAAATGCAAGCGGGCTTTTGAAAAAAGAAATGTCAATTCTGGGTTCTTTTTTGATAAAAGCAGCTTTTGATTCGGCAGTTCCGGCGGGCGCGGCTCTGGCGATTGACAGGGAGCTTTTTTCTTCAAAAGTCACAAAAATGATTGAAGAAAACCCGAAAATTAATTTGATTAGAGAAGAAATAACAGAAATTCCCGACGCACCGGCGATTATCGCCTCCGGCCCTCTAACTTCGGAGGTTTTTGCCGAAAAAATCAAAGATTTTTGCTCGCAGGAACATCTTCACTTTTTTGACGCAATCGCCCCGATTGTGGAAAAAGATTCAATAAATTTTGACATAGCGTTTTACGCAAGCCGCTACGACAAAGGCGAAGCCTCTTACATAAACTGCCCGATGAACAAAGAACAGTATGAAAATTTCTACAGAATTCTCACCACGGCTGAAAAAATCGAGCTGAAAGATTTTGAAAAAGACGCAAAATTCTTTGAATCCTGCCTTCCTGTCGAGGTTTTGGCTTCCAGAGGCGAGGATACGCTCCGTTTTGGCCCGATGAAACCGGTTGGATTGGTTGACAAACGCACAGGTGAGCAAAATTACGCGGTTGTTCAGCTCCGTCAGGACAATTTATCCGCTTCAATGTACAATCTGGTTGGTTTTCAGACAAATTTAAAATGGGGCGCACAAAAAGAGCTTGTTCATTCAATCCCGGGGCTTGAAAACGCAAATATTCTAAGATACGGCGTAATGCACAGAAATACGTTCATAAACAGCCCCAAAATCCTGAACAAATTCTTGCAGTGCAAAAAACGCGAAAATCTTTTCTTTGCCGGACAAATCACAGGCACCGAGGGCTATACAGAATCTATTGCAACCGGAATGTACGCAGGAATAAACCTTGCGCGGCTCCTGAACGGCGAAAAATTCCTTGAATTACCCGACATAACAATGCTTGGCGCATTAACAACCTATATTTCCTTTGAAGAGCACAAGCATTTTCAGCCTGTAAACTCAAACTGGGGCATTGTAAAGACGCTTGATGCGGACAAAAAAACGAGAAAAAACAAAAAGCTCAAAAACGAACTTCTTGCAAAACGCTCGATTGATTATTTGGAAACTCTTGAATTAATTTAGGCTATTTTAACCCCTGACGCAAAAATTTAACAAAAATTCACCCCACCCTCAACCAACTCCCAAAAGTTCAAAGATAATTGAATGAATTTTTCGACGCCTATGAGCGAAGCGAATCGAGCTAGAAAAATTTATTCAATTTTCTTTGAACGCAACAGCAAAAATCGCGAAAATCTCACAAAAATTCACCACCCCCAACCAACTTCCAAAGTTCAAAGATGATTGAATGAATTTTTCGACGCCTATGAGCGAAGCGAATCGAGCTAGAAAAATTTA
>OJMH01000262.1_pt1 | contig 77417 bp, 70 predicted proteins | sample 1597111 | NCBI WGS metagenome assembly OJMH01 (sample SAMEA2452115, study PRJEB22498) | human gut metagenome | reverse complement strand
CGCCCATTCATATACGATATTTCTACATTGTTTACATAAAATTCATCAGGTTGAGATATTTTTTTCTTTGCAATAGACAAAATACTAATCAAATAGTCTCTAGGTATAGCAACACCTCCTCCTAATTTTATGTCCGCATACATGCGTGAAAATATAGCCAAGGCATATAACTGATCTTTAGTTTCATCTGCAGGGCGCACTACACTCTCAGGAATACGTGTTGCAATCACACTTTGTAAATCACAAATACATTCCTCAAGTGTTCCTGTATTCTCCTCACGTAATGCTTTCAGCATACGGTGGGTAATATGCATTGTTTCCCCATTTTCTAAGGTACAATGGGCAACATTCTCAACGTGTCTGTATTTGGTATAAGCCAACCGCACACCTTGAATAAAAAGTTCCATTCTTGCCATTTCTCTCGACATTTGTTGCGTTAACTTAGTTAGTTCAACAAAACATTCCATAAGACCTGGACCTGTTGTTGCTGACTCATCCAAGTTTGTTGGTTTTGAACTGCTTCCACTGTCCATTGCACCGACAATGCTTGCGCTTGAGACTAAAGTTATGGCTGACAACAGTGTAGCTAAAATTTTAGATATCTTTCTCATGACAAATTTCCTTTCTAATGTAAAGTGCGTTTCATTTTACCATAACATTAGTTTAAAGTCAAATTAAAATATTTATAGATTTATCTCAATCTTTTAGTAAATGTTATTTATAATATTCTCCTATTACTGCTTCGTAAGTTATTTCTTCACCATTACGGCATGTTATTTTCATGCGCCCATTCATATACGATATTTCTACATTGTTTACATAAAATTCATCAGGTTGAGGTTTTTCTTGCCTTGCAATAGATAAAATACGAATCAAATAGTCTCTAGGTATAGCAACATTTCCTGATCCTAATCTCATCGACACATATGTGTCCGAAAACACAGCTAAAGCATATAACTGGTCTGAGGTTTCATCTGCAGGGTGTACTACACCCTCAAGAGTATGTGGATAACGTGTAGCCACATTTTGTAAGATACGAACATCTGAATTAAATTCTTCTATTATATTACTATCACGTAATGCTTCCAGAATATGGCGGGTAATATGTACTGTTTCCCTATTTTCTAAGATATAACGGTTAACACTACTACGGCATCTGCAGTCGGTATAGGCCAAACGCAGACTCTCAACAATAAGTCGATAAATTGTCACCTTTTTCAATTCAATCGAAATTTGTTTCTCTAACTCAACAAAATATTTCAAAAGATTCGGATCTACCATTATTTTTTCTGTTAATTCATCCCAGTTTATCGGTATCGGATTGTCTCCACTGCCTGTTGCATTGGCAATTCCTGCGTTTGAAATTAAAGTTATAGTTGACAGCAACGTAGTTAAAAATTTTAGTGTTTTTTTCACGATAAATCTCCTTTTTAATATAAAGTATATTTATACTATATCATAAAATAATTTAAAATTTATTTCAATATTTTAGTAAATATTATTATCTATAATGTTTTCCTTATTGATCGGTAAGTCATTTTTTCACCATTATAATATTATATTATCACTTCTCCATTCATTTACTCTATCGGTACATAGTTTACATCAAATTCATTAGACTCTTCTGTAAATGAAAAACAGAAATTGGGAATATATAATATAAAAATTAAATAATCTTTGAAAATATATTTTCTCAATTCTTTTTTCACATTACGCATATCTGAATACACTGTTAATGCACATATAACTAATCTTGATTTTCTCTTTTTTATGGCTTTTTACATATCCCGGTACATGTTTAGTTATGCCTCGTAGTACACGAACCTTTTAATTCAATCTTTGTATACTCATTTCACATGATTCTTCCAACATCCTGTGGGTAATGCGCGGTGTTTTTTTGTCTGCTAAAGAATATGTACTATAACGTTGGTGTTTTAATACGATATAGGCACGTCGCAAATTCTCGAGAAGATGATTATACACCTTATTTGCTTCCATTATTAATTACCTGTGGTTGCACAGTAATAATTTCAGAAATAGCTAATCTTTTCCTGAGCCTCGGTCTGCGATGTTTTTACTGCATTGACAGTGCCTGTGTGTTTGAAACCAAAGTTGCAGCTGACAAAAATGTAGCTAAAAATTAAAGAGATAGTGATACCATCTTCTTTTTTGTGTAAATATTAACTTTAAATTGTAGAATAGTCTATATTGTTTACATAACAATACAATAACGTTTACACTTTAATTTACCCATGTATTTGGAAGACAAATTTAAAAAAATCGAAGAATGTCATTTTCTTAAGATAAGACATGATAAGACCCTGTAACATTATGTGTTACAGGGTTCCCTACTGGCGGAGAAGGAGGGATTTGAACCCTCGCGCCGATCGCTCGACCTACACCCTTAGCAGGGGCGCCTCTTCAGCCACTTGAGTACTTCTCCAAAAATATATTAAATTTTAATGGCGGAGGGAGTGGGATTCGAACCCACGGTTCCCTTACAGGAATCACCGGTTTTCAAGACCGGCTCCTTAAACCACTCGGACACCCCTCCATTGGAATGCATTGAAATTATATCATGGTAGAAATTGATATGTCAATATTTTATTTTAAAAATGATATATGAATTTTTTATTGACTTAAACAACGTCATAGTACAAATACTGTTTTGAAATTTGAGCATAATAAAATTATTTAATATAATAGTAGGGAGCTTAAATTATTATGAGGTTGAAGAAAATGAAGAATGAGTTAAGTCTTAAGCAACAAGTATTGAAACTTCCTAAAAATCCTGGAGTATACATCATGAGAGATTCGGAAGATGAAATAATTTATATAGGTAAAGCTAAAAATCTTAAAAATCGAGTATCATCTTACTTTATTACAGATGCGGGGCATAGCCAAAAAGTAAGGAAAATGGTTGAAAAAATAAAAAGATTTGAATATATAATTACCGACAGTGAGTTTGAAGCCTTGGTTTTGGAATGTAGTTTAATAAAAAAACATCAACCCAAATATAATATACTGCTTAAAGATGATAAAGGTTATAGCTATATAAAAATAACAAAAGAAACGTGGCCTAAAGTTTTGTATGTAAAGCAAAAAGATGATGATGGAGCTCTTTATATAGGACCATATACAAATTCGTTTTCAGTTAAGCAGACAGTAGAAGAAATTATAAAAATATTTAAATTACCTACATGTTCGAGGAATCTTTCTAAAACATATAAACGGCCGTGTCTTAATTATTATATAAATAAGTGTTGTGCTCCGTGTATAAATGCTGTAAGTTATGAAAAATATATGGAAATTATAAATGAGGCATCCAAATTTGTTAAAAATGGAATTTCTGAAACACTAAAATATTTGAATAAAAAAATGGAAGATGCATCAAATAATCTTAATTTCGAATATGCTGCAGAACTTCGTGACAGAATTAAGGCTATTGAAGGAATTCGAAACCGTCAAAAAGTGGTATCTGATAAAGGCCAAACTCGTGACGTGATAGCGGTAGCATTTGATGATTCTACGGCTTCGTTTGAAATTTTTAGATTTAAAGATGGAGATTTATACGAAAGTCAAAATTTTATAATTGAACTAAACGGAACTCATACAGATATGAGAACTGAATTTATAAAGCAATACTATATGATGAAAGATTATGTTCCTAAAGATATCTTTATAGATGGAGATATTGAAAATGAAGAGCTAATAAAAAAGTTTTTGAATCATGAAAAATCTCGAAGCATCAATATAATTGTTCCTAAAAAAGGAGATAGTCTTAAACTTGTTGAGATGTGTAAAAATAATGCATATGAGGCACTTTTAAGAAGTAAAGAACATAAAAATAGATACGAAGATGTTTTACAAGATTTAAAAAACACGTTAAATTTAAAAGAAATTCCGAGTTATATTGAAGCATATGATATTTCAAATCTTCGAGGAAGCGACAATGTTGGTGGGATGGTGGTATTTAAGAATGGTAAACCTTTAAAATCTGCCTATAGAAAATTTAAAATCGAAACAGTTTCAGGTCAGGATGATTACAATTCGATGAGAGAAATTGTAGAAAGACGAATCAGGCACTACATTGGAGATGAGAAAAAAGGTGAAGAAGGGTTTTCAAAGCTTCCTGATTTGATTCTTGTTGACGGTGGAATTGCGCATACAGCTGCGGTAAGAGATGTACTTAATTCTTTTGGAATATGTGTACCTGTATTTGGCATGGTAAAAGACAGTAAACACCGAACCAGAGCTATTACTACATCGGGTGAAGAAATAGAAATAAAGAGTAACAGGAGAGTCTTTTCATTTATAACTTCGATTCAAGATGAGGTTCACAGATATACAATTGGGTATCACAAAAAACTCAGGAGTAAAAGAGTTAGGACATCAGAACTTACAAAAATACCTGGAATAGGGGATAAACGAGCACTCAAAATTCTAAAAACTTTTGGTTCGGTAAAAAGAATTTCTGAAGCTTCCAGTGAAGAATTAATGCTTATTCCGGGAATCACAAAAAGTGTGGCCGAGGGGATATATAACTATTTTCATAAAGAATTATAAATTTGATATTTTTTTTAACACCTCTATGAAATAATCTGGTAAAGGGCTTTTGAATTCCATATATTTTCCGGTAACAGGATGTAAAAAACCAATCTTTCCGGCGTGAAGACATTGACCTTTAAGAAATTTAAATGGATTGTGTTTTGGATTTTCATAGACTTCATCTCCTACAACAGGATGTCCGATATAAGACATGTGAACTCGTATTTGATGAGTTCTACCGGTTTCGAGTTTCAATTTCAAATGTGTAAAACCCTTATATCTTTCTAATACGCTATAGTGGGTAATTGCATTTCTTCCGCACAAAGGAGTCACGGCCATTTTTTTCCGATTTGTTTTGTGCCTGCCTATATTTGCATTTACTATTCCTACATTTTCTTTTATGTTGCCATAAACCACAGCTTCGTACTCTCGAGTAAAGCTGTGATTCTTTATTTGTTCAGCGAGATTTTTATGGGAATTGTCATTTTTGGCTATTATAAGAAGTCCGCTTGTATCTTTATCAATTCTGTGAACTATTCCCGGACGAATTATTCCGTTTATTCCAGAAAGAGAATTTTTGCAGTGGTAAAGTAGGGCATTGACGAGGGTTCCATGGTAATTACCGGGAGCAGGATGAACTACCATATCTTTTGGTTTATTTACTACCAACAAATCGTTATCCTCATAAACAATATCCAAAGGTATATTTTCAGGTAATATTTCTAAGATTTGAGGTTCAGGGATGTTTATTTTTATTTGATCGTTTTCCATTAGTCTGTAATTCTTATTTGTAACGGAATTGTTTACTTTTATATCTCCATTTTGAATAAGTTTATGGATATAAGAACGTGATATTTCATTTACGACTGATGATAGAAATCTATCTATTCTTTCTCCTTGATTTTCAAATTTTACAGTGAAAATAAGTTCGTTCATTTAATTATCCTACTCCCAAATCTGTGATATTTAAAGATATTTCGATAGTGGGGTCATCTTTTATTTCGGGATATATTTCTTTTATGAATTTTTCTATAAGTTGAGGATTACTGCGCATAGAGGTACTGTTCGGAACAAAAACATTTACCATAAACCTTTCAAAATATTTTTTTGCAGTTTTTATATCTGAAATTACACTATCAAAACTTTGATTTTCAGTCCCTACAAGTAAGCATACGCTGTCGAAATATTTTGCTACTTCTTGAGGCGTGATAGATTCGGGTATACCTTTATTCCAGTAATTTCTGAGATTAGAATCAAACGTTTCTATACCTGTTCTGAATTTAACTTTGGAATTTCTAAATTTTTTCGCAAATTCCGAAAGAATATTTTTGTAAGCCCAGTGAACTTCAAGCCATACTTCTTTTATATGTTTTTCATTTATTTTGTTTATCAGTTTGCTAAGGGTTAAACTGTCGAGTTCCATGGTTGAACCTGAGTTTATAACATCAATTACACCAAATCTACCAGTGATTTTGTCTATTACGTGTGAATTTATTTCAAAAGGATTAGTACTTGTATCATTATAGTAGTCGCAAAATTTACACTTTTTCCAAAAGCATCCTTTACCTTGCAAAAGAATGAATTCTCTTGGAAATTTATCGGTTATCAGCGAGTATCGTGTTTGAACTTTTTCCATTTTCTAATATTTTCCCTTTATCTATAGATATTTTATAATATAATAGTAAAATTATATTTAGAAAAAAGCAATAGCCCGGACATATGTCCGAGCAATCGTTAGTTTATTTTGCTTCTGTTATTTTTATTTTATCGTACGGTACTCCGGATTGACCTGAAACTATATCACGTATTATTACTGCTGAATTTTCATTAAGATTTCCGGGACTTACTATTACACTACACTCACCGTTTTGAATTGACACTATACATTCGCCAAATCCTTTAGCTTTTATAAGATTTTCTATATTTGATTCTTGCTGAATATTTTTGGTCATAGATTCAAGTTGAGTGTTAATATCGTTTTTTAGTTCGTTATTTATTTCTGAAGAGGAAGCAAGATTTTTAAGTTTTTCTTCGGCTTCTTCACGTGCTTTTTGTCGGCTTGACTGTGCTTGAGCAAAATATTTTTTTGTTTCATCGGAAAGAGCTGCAGCAGTGGGAGCGGTTTCTTCGCTTTTTTCCTCTACGTGTGAAGTGTTCACGTAACGTGCTTCTCCAAGCTCTTTTGTAGATTCGAGAATTCCTGTGGAGTTAAGTCCTTTGTCTTCGGAAAATTGCCAATTTAGATATACGGCTGCTCCCAAAGCAACTACCAATGATGCTAATATTAACTGACGTTTGTGAAATTTCATTTTTGTTCCTCCAATATTTTTTAAATTCAGAAAGTAAAGATTGTTTTAATTATCCCGATTTTGTTATGCAAACACGCTTAGAGGGGATATTTAAAGCTGTCGTAACTGCTTCTGCGATTCGTTGCTTTACTATGGGATTTTCTCCTCCTGAGCAAATGACTATCACACCCTTTACCTTAGGCTCTATTTCTGTTACAGCTAAAGCATGTTCAGTGCCTTGACTGTCTTTAACGGTTATGTATTTTTTTTCGCAGTCGTCACTTTCTTTTTTTCGCGTGACTCCGCTTTCGGATTTATCTTCGCATGCTTCTTTGTTTTTTTTCTCTTCGGTTGCGTAAACAGTTTCTGCGGAATTTTCAAATGTTACCAACACTTTTGCTTTTCCTGCTCCTTCTACTCCGGATATAATGCTTTCAAGACTTTGTTGAAGTTTTTGCTGACGTGTTTCCACGGAGGCTGAAGCGTTTACGGTAGGTTTTGAATGAGGTTTGAAAAATCCTGAAACAGCTATAAGAATTAGTCCTATTATTCCTAAGATTACAATTGTATTTCCGTGATTTTTAGAGGAAAACATTTCTTTTATTTTTGATGTTATTTCGGTATGTCTTGTTTTTATTTCGTCCATATATTTTTCCTCCATATTTTTCTTCTTTGATTTTTTGTTTAATTAACAATCACCTCTGTCTTTATATTCAAATCTTTTTCCACAGAAGAAATTATTGAATCTTTTAAATTTTCATAATTTTTTGATATGTAAATTTTACATCTAATCATTACTATGCAGTTGTCCTTATTAATATCCATTAAAACTTCAACTTTTTCAGGAATGATTTGCCTATTTTTCAAATACCTCATTATAACTGTTTCTACATTTTTTTTGGTTTCTTCAAAAACTTGATTATTTAAATTTTCTTGTGTGGCTTTTTGTGATAAAGTCGGAGTGTTTGAAAAAATGCCCTCAAATGATGAATTTAAATTGTTTTTCAGTGTTGAAATAGGCATTATAAAAGCACATACCATAAAGGTCCCGAGGACCATGTTTAGAGTTTTTTCAATTTTCCCCGGAGGTATTAAAAATTCGATTAAAGTGCATATTATTGCCGTTATACAAAGTAAAGCAGACCATTCTTTTATCATGTTCATTTTCTTACTACCTTCCGATTATAGTCAAAAGTACGGTGGAAACTATCATAATCATCATTATAAATATCAGAGCTGCTAACATTACTGACATAACCGAACCGATTGATTTGAGTAAAAAAGAAATTTTTTTGATTTGAAAAATGTCACTTATTCCTTTGCTTAAATTAAGAATAATTATCCAAACGGAACATTCGGCTACCATAGGTAAAAAAATTGCTCCCAGGGCAACAATTCCAAAAGCACCTGCACCAGATTTCAAAAGTTTAAGACATCCTTGAACAGTAGAAAAGGCATCACTTATGACTCCTCCTACAATAGGGACACAGCTGTCTATTGTAAATTTAGCAGTTTCGGTTTTTAAATTATCTACAGACGAAGTAACTATATTTTGAACAGTTAAAATTCCAGTAAAAATAGATGCTGTGAATTTAAACAACGATTTTGAAGTTTTATATATCGCACAGCAAATTCCATTTAAGTTTATTTTTGGAGAAATTGCAGAAATAAGTGAAATACCCAATAAAATATTCATAAACGGTACGAGAAAATTTCTCGCAAAATAAGAAATTATTTGCCCCATGGCCATAATGAGCGTTTGCGATGATGCTCCCGATATAGGATGACCGGAAATTGCCATAATTGCAGCAATAATTGGAGTTTCGCATAAAATAAATCCCGCTGCGCTTTTTATTGCTATCGAACATTGATATATACATCTTACCATTGGGTTGATTAAAGAGGAGCAGAGGCATAAAACACTTACTGATGACATTATGTCTGAAATATTTTTATTTCCGAAAGAAGTTTTTAAATTCAGCATAATTGTACTTAGAAGTATTACTGCGAGTATAGGTGTGATGGATGAAACAGATGTTGAAATTTTCTTAGAAAAAGTTTTTGATATTTCTTTAAGTATGCTTTGCATATCTATTTTTGACAGCTGTTCCCATCCGGCATTTTCTATTCCTATGTTTTTCATTGAATCCAGTGCGTCTTTGGGAATAGCTTGGTTTAATTTTTCCATTTCCATGAGTTTATACTGTTCGTCATAAACTCTGTTTATTTCCGAGTTATTATTTTCTGCGTGAACGGATTTACAAAAGCTCATGAGTAAAATCAGTATAAAAAATGTTAAAATTCTTTTCATCGTATTTATTTTACTCCGATAAAGTTTAAAGATGTCTGTATAATCGTTTCAAACAGTGGGATAGCGGTAATAAGAATTCCTACTTTCCCTGCAAACTCAATTTTGGAAGCCATGGAATTTTCTCCGGCATCTCGGCAGGAATCTGAGGCAAACTGTACAGCAAAACATATTCCCAAAGATTTAAGAAGTATGGATGTATATTGATTTGGAATTTTTGCATAAGATATTAAATCGTTGATTTTGCGTAAAGCGGGGGAAATTCCGGATAAAATTGCGATTATGACTATAGCTCCTGTAGCTATATTTATTATAATGGAGTATTCGGGTACATATTTTTTTAGTGATACGGATATAACTGCTGCGGTCAATATTATTCCTGCCAAAGCTGGTATGTTCATTTTTTGTCTCCTTTATCATAATCCGAATACAGATTTTATTGTTTTAAAAAGAAGGTCTATTTGCTGAATAATCATCATAAGTACGACAATCAATCCTGCCAAAGTAGTCATCATAGCCTGTTCTTCACGTCCTGAGCGGATGAGAACTTGATTTAAAACCGCTACTATAATTCCTACTGCAGCTATTTTAAAAATTAAATCTATATTCATTTGAATTTCCTCCGAAAGTCATTTTTACATTAATATCAAAGCGACTGCAAAGCCAAGGCAAACTCCTATGATTATCGGAAGTTTTCCTTTTGAATTTAAATTGTCCAGTGCATCTTTAATGTGATTTTGAAAAAAATCGAGAGAGTAGTTTATATAGTTTATTTGTTCTGAGACATCGTATTTTCCGATTTCTTTTCCGAAATTTATTATCATTGAATTTTCTTCAGAAGTTATTCCGGTTTCGATATAAGCGTCTAAAAAAGCATTTTTCCATAAATTTTCGAATGAATCAGAATCAAAATTTTGCAAACATTTATTTAATCGAGTTTTTAAAATCTGGGGACAAGAATAATTTTTTAAAATTTCAAAAAGTGTTTTTTCGGAATACGAAATTTGGCTTTTAAGATGAATAAGAAAATCAATGTAAGAACGTAAAAATCGAACACGTTTTGAATATTTTTCAGATACTGTAACTCCTTTCAAAGTCCCCGATAAGATTAAAATAATCAGACCGATTGTCTTTAGCATTTATATCACATACTTTGTAAATATTTTTGATTACCCCGTTACAAGGAAAGTCGTTCAGAAGAATTATTTTTTCAAACGCACCTGAATTTAAAAGTTTTTTTATTTGAGGCTTTCTTATAAGTTCATCTTTACTTTTTGCATGTACGCTCGCAATAACGCATATTCCCGAGTTTAAACTTTGTATTATTGCATCTGCATCTTTTTCGGAACCTATTTCATCACATATAACAACTTCCGGAGATAAGCACCTTACGGCTCTCAGTATTCCTTCGCCTTTGGGAAACCCGGATAGTATATCGCTCAGACCTACGTCCATTTGAGCTTTTCCTTCAAAACACGAGGCAATTTCCATTCGTTCATCGACTATGGTAACTTTTTTCGGAATTTTTGAATCTGTTGAAATAATTCTTGCAAGGTCACGCAGTATTGTGGTTTTTCCGCATCCGGGTGGCCCCGATATCAAAGTTCCGCCGATTTGATATTTTATATTTTCAAAGATTTCTTTTGAGCATCCTTTGAATTCTTGAGCTATTCTTATGTTAAGCGACGTGATATTTTTTATGTTTTCGATGTTTCCGTTTTTTATAACTGCGGTTCCGCAAATTCCTACTCGATTTCCACCGTTTATTGTTATAAATCCTTCTTTGAGTTGTTCCTGGAAACTGTATATCGAGTAACTGCACATTATGTTAAGGCATTGATTAATGTCTTGGGGTGATACTAAGTTTATAGTGTTATTTTTATCGTTACTTACAACATAGGTATTGTTTTTATATATAACGTGCGGAATTTTACCTGATTTAAGACGAATTTCCTGAACGAAAGGTTTTATATTTTTGGGAATATTATTGAGAATTGTTTTAAGTTTTGGAGACAAATAATTTATCGTATCTTCAAATTTTTTTGCTCGGTTTGCGTTATCCATATTATTTTCATTCCTTGTCCTTGTCATAATAGTAATAGATATGGACAACGTTTTTGCATTAGAACAAAAAATAAATTTAAGGTTTAAATAATTATTGATTTATATAGAAAAATAATATATTATTTATTTATGATTTTTTGTTTTTATATAAACTGATATTACGTAAGATTTTGGAGATGATTTTTTGAAAAATATTTTGAAGATTACTTCTTTAATTTTGTGTGCCAATTTACTTATGTTACTTTCCGGATGTGGTAAAAAATCTGAAACTGATGAAGAGGCTTCTTCTTCCGGTAAGAAAGATTACGATATATATATATATAACAGAGATGAAAATATTGGTTCTGATTTCCGAGAAATGTGTGATGAGTACACCAAAAGAACCGGAATTATAATAAGAACGGTAACTCCTTCGGAGTCGGAAAATAATTTTGAGAATTTGAAAAATTACCTTAATTCAGAGCATCCTCCTGATATTTTTACTGTTGAGAGTATTTCAGAGTTGAATTTGCTTAAAAACAATTCTCAAATTTGGGATTTCAGTAATGCTACCGAAGAATCTTTTAAAAATATGGTTAACTCAATTCCGGAGCAGTTGCGTCTTAGTTCAAATACTACGGATAACTTTGGCGTACCATATACTGTTGAAGGATATGGTTTTTTGGTAGATCCCAAAATGATAGCTTCTATATTTGGCGGGGACAAGTATAGAAAGGTTATCAGTGATCTCCAAGTTTGCAGTTATGAAGAATTTTTGAATTTTGTTGAAGCTATTAAAGGATATATAAATGGTGTGGGAGGATACGAAATTTCAATAAATAAACATAAATACACTTGTTCTTACAATAAAGGTGAACTTGGGAAAAATCTCAACGGAGTGTTTTCATTTGCTGCCGGGAATTCGAAGTACTCAGGTTCTTATCTTAGCAATATTGCACTTTCTACTATTTTTAAATCTCCTGCTGCTGCCAACATCGCAACCGACGAAAATATTCAAAATTTAAAGAACCCTTTAATGAAATTTGCTGAAGCTTTGGATTATATAACTCTTAATATGTCTGGGCCGAGCGGTCCGCTCGAAAGAGGTCTGGAGATGGTAAGTAACACTCAAAACAGTGTAAGTCAATCATTGAAAAATTTTGTAAACGGTAAAGCCTTGTTTTTACTCGCAAGCACAGAAGATTACGAGAGTCTTTCTGTTTTTAATTCATTGGTTGCAAAAAGATCTGTATTTATACCCATAAAAATGCCTTTTTCACAAGATGAAATAACTTCTTCGCAAGACATAGCAAAAAATATTAATAAATCAATTACAGCATATGTTCCGAGATATTATTGTATAAATGCACAATCTGGTGAAACAGAAAAACAAAAAGCCCAGGACTTCTTAACTTGGATAAGAACATCCGAACTTGCGCAAAAGTATGTTATTCCTAAGTTTGGTTTTACTCCATATGATATAAAAGATTCAAGTGTAGTAGATAATCCGCTTTCTCGTTCACTTTTGGAATATATTTCTGAAGGTAAAATTATTTCCGGAGCGTTTTTGGGAGCTCCTGAAAAATGGTGCAACGACGGAATGGGGCGTTACCTAATAGAAAGATATTTTACAAAATCATCGTGGAGCTATGATGATTATGAAAGCATAGCTGATTACGTAATTGAAAAATGGAAAGAATTGGAATAAAAATAGATTGAGAGGAGATTATACGGTGGAAACTATTTTGGAAATAAATTTTTTAAATGGGGAAAGACATTTGTGGAATAACGCTATTGTGAAAGAAATGTTTAGGGTGCTGAAACAATTGAAAAGTAGAGACGATTTAGCATCAAATGAACGGTGTTTTACGGAATTTTTGCTTGAAATTGAACAAGCGTATCGTGATTTTTTATGTAGGGTAAAAGAACTTCCAATGATAATGAAATGTAGGACTATGGGAGATCAGAACTCACATTTTGGAGGAGAGGAATTTGCACAGTTAATGAAAGCTTTCCGATTTTCTTCGGAAAAATATTTAAATCAAACAGCATATAAAGATGAAAAATCAAAAAACTCACTTTATTACGTAATTTCTAAAATTCGAGATAGGGCTAAATCTGATGAAAAAAGTGCATGGGAAATAGAGCGTCAAACAAGAAAGGAATATGAATCTTCTGGTAATGACGGTACTATGAAAGTAATTGAGCGGGCTGGTTACGGTGTATTGGATAGTTTAAGTTTACTAAACTAAATCTTTTAAAAAGATATATTGACTTTTATTTTAGTTGAGATTATAATTGGAGTGTAGTTCGAGGTATATCGAATTTTATCGATATTATGGGATATGTAGGTAGTGTTAAGAAATTCGATTATATGTTTACCGAGAACAGTTTGCCGGTGTGGCGGAATAGGTAGACGCAAGGGACTTAAAATCCCTCGGTAGCGATATCGTGCCGGTTCGAGTCCGGCCACCGGTACCATACATTATCGAAAAGGTTGTTTTTATTTTGAGAGAGTGTTTTGTGATTAAAATTAAACGTTTATTTATCTTTATTTCGTGCATTTGCTTTTTATATGGTAGTTTTGGAATTGTAGACGCTAAAGATCTTGATTTACTAAACACGAAAGTTTACCTTACTGGAAATGGAATAGCTACTAGGTTGCACAAGCCTGTGTTGGAAGGATTTCCTAATATTAGTATTGAATTTATACATCTCTCAGAAGAACTATCAAAAACAAACGATCTGGTTGTGCTGGAACATGTAAGAACATTTTGTGTGAAAAACCTGTTGGACTATCTACATCTGAAATAGATCAGATAAAAAAATCAATAAGCCAAAATCAGGTGTTGTTTATAGTAAATTATGCGTTAAGATTTTTGCCTTGTGTAGAAAGAATTAGAGAGTTTATAAAAAATAATGATGTCAAATCCATAACAATTACGTGTAATACTAATTCAATCAAGATCCACCAAATAAGCCTTGGAAAGATAATTATAAATTAGGCGGTGGAGTTTTGTATTCCATACTTCCTCATATGATTGATCTACTAAATTATCTAAATTTTCAAGAGAATTTGAGTGATATTACATTTCAAAGTACTACACAAGTTCTAATGAACGATATACAACTGAATTCGAAAACTTTGAGTGGAGTTAATACAGTGATAAACATTGATCTATGTAAAAATTTTGATGAACTAACCTTAAAAATAGAAACATCAGATAAGTCTACAACATTTGATTTAGTCGATGTTTCAGAAAATAGAATTTCTAATACTAAGTATTGTAACGGCACCTTATCCGCAACAAGTAAAATTTCACCATGGCGTATTTCATTTAAATATTTATTGAAAAGCCTTTTTACAAGTCCACAGCCACAGGATTCTAGATTTGCTAATATTGAAGATGCGGAAAATGTTCTTAAGGTTTTAGATGTAATACTGTTACAGCAAAAAACACAGTAATTGAATTTATAAACATTGTAGTTGACTTGGATTCGGATTATTACAAATTTTTTCAATTCACTTATTGATTATCCTAAACAGTTGCGGCAGAAGTCCTAGCTGCTGATGGTCCAGCTGTTATGGCCGGGCTACAAGAAATCCTCGGCAATGTATTTGTTACTGCAGTAGCATCTGTTATTATTTTCAGCAAAGCCGTTGTGGACGCCGCACTCAGGTGGTGCCAATGAAGTTACTGTGGTTGCGGATACAGCAGGCAGTGTTTACGCACTCATATCAGCTTTTGCAGTTATTGTTTTGGATCGATGCTTATGTTTATTACTGGAGTGATATGAATTTATCGGAGGTATTGAAATGAATTACAATCTAAGTGAATCCCATATTAAATTGCTAAAGATTTTGATAACCATTTGGAGCGTTATTATTACAATCCTTACACTGTCAGTTAGTTTTGTGTTCATTTGTAAAGGTGGCTATAATCATCCATTTTTGCTTTTTGCATACATACTAGCTATTACATCTTATATAAACACATATAGATTTTACCGTATGATGCATGACCATAACCGTCAAATAAATTCGTTACAATTAAAAGTTTGGGCTATGCTATTCGTCCGAGGTATATTTGTAGCATGTTTGTATTTGTCTTTTTATGTAAAAAATATTTTGGGAATTACCTTCTTCCTATTAGCCTATCTTGCAACGTTCTTCTGTAATCACTTTATAATAAAGGCTCACAAAGAAGTAAATTAGAAGAATTAAGGAAAAATGCGACTATTGAAATTTGGCTTGTATCAAAGAAAAAGGTTGCTCTGACATTTTTTGATAATTAAATTTTATGAGTTTGGTTTTATTTTTTTATAGAAAATCCCAAATGTATTAATATACTGGCTTAATACTCTACTGCTCAACTTTTAAAAAATTTCTTTTAATATTCTTTCTTATATATTTCATCCGCTATTTCCATAAAATTGTTAATTTAATACTGAGCAAATAAAAATATTAAGTCATATTAATGTTATCTTCATTCAAATAAATCTTATAGACCAGTTCTTACTTATCAAATTTCAACATCGAAATAGCTTTATATTAAAATTTTTTTATCCATTTGATTTGGAACCCTGTATTTGTAATTTAATTACTAGATTTTATGGTATTATAAATGGAAAAATTTTATTAAATAACATACCTATAAAACTATAAATTAAAAGGGATTTGTGCAGTAACATAAGTTTTGTACAATTATTGGATGGGTTCCTGTTTTTAAACACAATAGTAAAAAACATTCGATATGATCGTTAAATGCTACGAATAAGGAAATTTTCGAAGCAGCAAAAAACCATACGCAGATGAGTTCACATTAAAATTCGAAAATGGATATCAAAAACAAGCCGGCGAACGGGGTGCAAAACTATTGGGTAATCAAAAACATGTATTGCAATTGCGAGAGATTTTTTGGAAAATGTACCGATATTAATTTTTGATTAAGCAATTTCAGATCTAGATAGTAAAAGTGAAAAATTTATCTAAAAATTCTTAAAAAATTTGCAAAAAATAGAAACAACAATAGCACATAGATTGTCCACTATAAAAACATAAATAAGATTTTTGTTTTGAATAATCAAAAAATACAAAAAATCTAAACTCATACCATATGAAACTTTTGAAAAATAATAAAATTTACAAAAACTTATACGATCAATAATCTCTTGCAAAGTTATAGCTATAACTACCTATCCAACCTTAACCGTGTAAAAGCATACAACTCTCTTGAGATAATTTATAGAAAAATGGAACTTCAGCCAGCAAGGCTTTATTTTTTTCGAATTTAATTTTTAAACAAATTCAACAACATGAAAATTTGAACATGAAATTTGTGTCCAAACGTAAAGAAAGCCCAGTAATACTGAGCTTTGATTTTTATTAAAAAATATGGTGCGGTCAGCGGGACTTGAACCCGCACGTCTTGCGACACATGCCCCTCAAACATGCCTGTCTGCCTATTCCAGCATGACCGCATTCACACGACATCTAGAATATTACCACATATTAATATTATTGTCAATAATCATAAATGTATATATATAAGACTTTAAATACATTTTTATGTAAATAAACTCCATAAAAATTGAGCACTCACAATAAAATGCAAATGCTCAATTTAAAATTTAAATCCTATTTCCAAAGCGTAGTATCATCTATATCACATTCCGTCGCATTAAATACAATATCTTTTCCGCTTTTTCTTTTTTTCAAGTAATCCTTAAAGCAAATCATGAATTTATCAGTCAGCATTGTTATGGCTACTAAATTTACTATTGCCAATAAAGCCATAGCTATGTCGGCTAAATTCCACACCAACTTTGGACTTAATACGCATCCTCCGGCTACCGCAAACAAACATATTGTTCTCAGGCATTTTACAAATTTTTCATCTTCTTTAATAAACAATATATTAGGCTCCGAAATTCCAAAATTTCCTATTATTGCGGAAAACGCAAAACACACCACAGATACAGCTATAAAATACTCTCCCCAAGCACCCACTTGAGAACTAACCGCTTTTTGCATTAGAGGAATTCCCTGCATTTCAGAATTTAATTTAACTTTTGAAAGCAAAATTATAAATGCAGAAGTAGAACAAATAAAAAATGTATCTATACCAACCGACAGTACTTGCATTATTCCTTGTTTTACCGGATGCGAAGTATCTGCTGTTGCAGCGGAGTTAGGTGCACTACCCATTCCGGCTTCATTTGATAACAATCCTCTTTTAATTCCCAAAAGAACTACGCTTCCTGAAAATCCACCTGTTATGGCTTTGAAATCAAATGCATCTCTGAAAATTAACGAAAATACTTCGGGAATTCGGTTTATGTTTGTAAAAAATATGTAAATCCCCACCAAAAGATATACGGTCGCCATTGCTGGAACTAAATAAGAGGATACAAAACTTATTCTATATATTCCTCCAAAAACAACAACCGCTATCAAACAAGTAAAAATAATCCCTATAATCCATGGCCATGCCGTATTTCTATACGATGGAATAAAATTTTCAAAAGCAGTAGACATATTGTTAGCTTGTAGCGCACTAAAAGCAAACATATAACAAAAGACAAATAATGTTGCAAAAATAATTCCTAAACGCTTTTTCCCTAAAGCATTTTTTATGTAATATGCAGGACCTCCCACAAACAAACCATTTTCTTTACTTTTTACCTTGTACATCTGCGCTAAAGTAGCCTCGACTATAGATGAAGCTGAACCTATTACCGCCATAAGCCATATCCAAAAAATTGCCCCGGGTCCTCCAACCACCACGGCCGTAGCAACTCCCGCAATATTTGCTGTCCCAACCTTTGAAGCAGTGCATGTCATAAGAGCTTGAAAAGAAGAAACTTTTCCATTATGAGATTTTTCTCTCAAATATTTTATAGATTCAGGAAACAATCTAATCTGTGCAAAACGCATCTTTATAGTGAAATAAATTCCGCATAAAACTAATAACCCCAGAATAAGATAAACATAAATTTTATCACTTATCCATTCCAAGATCATATTTATATTTTCCAAATTCATCCCTCCGTTAAATTTTTACTAATTAATTTTATCATTTAAAATAATCTAAATCAACACAAATTTAAACATTAAGACTCACATTTTGATGAAGAAAAACTGATATCTTGATAGGAAACATTTTAAGCAAATGTATTGATTTTAGTTATAATTATTTAACAATGCAATCAAATTGAATATTCAAAGTTTATATTTTATTAAGATGTAGAAAAACAAAAAATTTTTTACTATACTGTCTAAAAAATTATAGTTAATTAAGAATTATAAAAATTTGTGTTGTAATGAACTATATATTGGACATGTCATTAAAAATGTCTAAGATTCGTTTGATATGTGAATTCTGTGTAATCCATACACGGAGATATTATACTGGAACATAAAAAAAGCCTACGGCTAAAACTACCGTAGAACTATAAACAAAAGTGTTACGTGATAATACAAAAGTATTCAAATAAAATTGTTTGGCTACCTTTCATTAGCAGATCTTTTTTTGACAGATTTACTCGAAAGTCTTCCTAATGCTTTACCTGCAAGTTTTTTTAATGGATTTTTGCTACTATTTAATCCCTCTATTCTTTTATTTTTATATTCATTTTCCCATTCTTCTGCCTTTGTTGAAAAAATGATATATACACTGTCCAAACATTCCCTAAAACTTTTTCTATCATATGTTGATATATCTTCTGTGTTAAGGATAAGTTTACTATATTCATTCATTTTTTTATGTTTTTTTGCACAATTTTCTAATTTTTTCTTTTCGTCAAAATATTTGTCAATATAAGCTAAATCTTTTTTCGATTCTCTTAATTCCTCTTCGACCACGCTTATCAAATTACCATTTAGAACATCCTCAGATTTAAAATTGGATAGTTTATCAGTAAATATTTTTATTACTTTATAATACGGTTCTTCAAATCTTTTAGCTCCAATACGGGTGTAAGTTTCATAAAGCTTTTTTAATTTTAGAATTACATTATATAAATTTTCGATAAATTCGTAGGAACTTTTAAGTTTAGTTTCTCTATCAGTTTTGTTGCATGCACTCAATTCTTTTGACAAATCATTATTCATATAGGGAATAGCTCCGCCACTAAAAAATTCGAGTGTTAGTTTAGATAGGTCGTAGTATAGTTTCAGTGATGGATTTAATCTCAATATATTAATCTGATTTGGAGCTTCAATTACTGGAATATATTTTTTTGTCGCATTTTTCTTTTGTTTTTTTGCGGTAGGCATAAATTCTTCAAAAGATTTAATGGAATCCAATGTTTCTTTATATAAATTTAATATTTCTTTGTAAAATATCTCTATTTTTTCAAAGCATTTTATAAAATCTTCATATAGTTTCTGAGATTTAGGAATATTGTTAGTTTTATTCAAACTTTGGTACAAATTACGCAAACTTAATGTATCGCCAGCACCATTCACATTTGCGTTAATGTTGTTCTTTATTTCTTCACATTTATTAATTTTTTCACTGATTTCGTCAGACCTTAATTTTGCGTCCGTATGGCTATTAAGTTCCGCAAGTTTATCCAAAGCTTTTTTTAGTATTTCATCCGCTTTTTTGAGTTTTTCACCACTGGAATCACGTAATTTTTTCAAAATTCCAATGTTGCTTTTACTAATTTTTTCAACCAATTTTCCTTTTTTATCTACTACTGTCGGAAGTCCTTTTTTAATTACTACCTTTTCCTCGTGCATGCCAAGTAAAGAATAATTAAGTTTAAAACCTCCGTTTTCGTCATTATTATCTCCAATAAAAATTGCGCATTCGTTTGGATCGTTTTTATTCAAATTATCTAAACTGACAATGGCTGTAGCACGAAGAACAAACCAAAGATAATCTACTACAGTCATGTGACCATCAGCATTTGATTTTGGTTTTTCTCCTTTTTTTGTTGCTGCTGTTACTACTGAATTCATACTGTATTTATCTGCATCACTGTTTTTAACTGCGTCTCGTATTATTTCCAGGTACCTTCTCAGGTCATCTTTAAATTTTTGTGCCTCCGGAATTGATTGCATACTTTTTTCAAATTTACCCCAAAACTTAATATAGTTTTTGAGAAGTAATGTAAATCTTTTTATGATTGAAGAAGTATATGCGAGATATCCACCAACGTATCCATCTATAGCTTTTGTTAAATCTTTGTTGTTTTTGAATTCTTCCAAAATTCTTAATATGTCTTTGGCTTCTTTTTTAGTTAAAAATTTTTTTGCTTCATAAGTTGATGAAGTTTCACCAAGTATATATTTTAGAGATTTTTTATCACCTACAAGAGATTCTCCCAGTGAGTGTAAAGTACCACCAATTACACCGTCTTTTACACCGATTACACTATCTTTTACACCTTCTACACCGTTTTTTACACCTTTTACAATTCTTTTTGCAACGTCTGACAATGGCATAATCATTTCACTCCTTATAAATTTTTTTCATATCATACACTATATTAGAAAAAATGTCAATATTGTATATTTAAATTAAAAAATATTATAAATTTTAATTTAAAATAAATATTATTAATGCTGACCAAATTGTGTTTTTAAAGATTGTATGACATTATCAAATTAAATTAGATTTAATAGATACTCTATTGATCCAAAATTGTTATTAATATGTATAAATTGTTAAGTAATTTGACTTTTGAAATTAAAAAAGATATTTTTATCAAACTATATACATCTATTTGTATGGATAAAAATAAAATTTTTTGCAAATTATTGGAACATGATTGATTTTTGATAATAATGTAGTACAATGAGAACCCTGAATCTAAATAATTCCGGGAAAAGGATATAGTGAACATGACAGCGGTAAAAATTTTAGCAATAATTAGAATTTTTGGTGTAGTGCAAGCTGGTGTAGATGGACTACAAAGAGAAACTCGATAAAACTACTCATATTTGAGCTAAATCTAAATTGGTAAAAAAGCCACCGGTATTTTGTCGGTGGCTTTTATGTTGCTTAAAGTATAAAAATTAAAATTTATTAATAAATAGATTATTTTTTATCCAAAGTGTGATTTTCTGAATTGCATGTAATTTTCCAGTATTATAGAAGCGCTTACTGTGTCGATTATATTTTTTCTTTTTTTACCTCGTACATTTGTTTCATTTAGATATTCATGAGCGGTAACGGTTGTTTTTCGTTCGTCCCATAAATTTACGGGAATATTTATTTTTTCACCAAGTATCTCAGCGAATTTTTGAGCTCGTAGAGCACTTTCTCCGATTGAGCCGTCCATATTTTTGGGAAAACCTATTACAATTGTTTCGATTTTATATTCGTTAATTTTGCTGATAATTTTTTCAATGAGTATTTCCGAATTTTTTTCGGTTAAAGTACCTATAGGAGAGGCTAAAATTTCATCTTTGTCGCACATAGCCAGTCCGGTTCTGACTTTTCCAAGATCTATTGCTAATATTTTCATAGTAAAAATACCTTTCTTGAGAAAATGAAAATTTTTTAAAATAAGTATTGACAGGGAATGAAAATAGTGGTAAAGTTTAATTAGTTGGCACTCGAAGGTAAAGAGTGCTAACGAAATAAAAAACAGGAGTGAAATAAACTGGAACTTCTTGGTCGTAAGCTTGAGATTTTATCTGCGATAGTTGACAGGTATGTTTCTACCGGAGATCCGGTGGGTTCGAAAGCTGTATGTGAAGACTTGAATTCATCATTTTCGTCTGCAACGATAAGAAGTGAAATGGCTGACCTGGCAAATTTCGGGTATTTGTTTCAGCCCCATGTTTCTTCAGGGAGAGTGCCTTCAGATTTGGGATATAGACTCTATATTAACAAATTAATGAATAAAAAACCACTTTTCAGTGAAGAAAAAAATCTCATTAACGGTGTTCTAAGCGTAGCTGCGACAGACCCTGAGAGTTTGTTGGAACAGGCTGCGAAAGTTTTGTCTGAGATAACACATTTTACAGCTTTAATTACTACTCCTCCGGCAGGTGAAACGTGCGTAAGAGATATTCGATTTGTAAAAATCGGAAGACGCAGTGCCATGATAGTGCTTATGACAACGGGAGGAATGGTTAAAAATAAGCTTTTCAGATGTGATTATGACTTGACTGAGGACATACTTGGAATGCTTGGCAAAATTTTAAATGAGAAATTCAGAGGTGAGTTATTAAAATCAATTACTCCCGAGTGCGTAAATTTTCTCGTGGGAGGTAATCGTGAAACAGCGTTTATGCTTCTTCCGGTTTTGGATGTTCTAATGCAGGCTGCGAAAGAGGCATGCGAAGTGGAAATAAAGATTTACGGACGTAAAAACCTTCTCTCGCTTCCTGATGTTACGGCAGAATCAGTGAGTGGTATATTTAATTTTCTTGAAAACAGAGATAAAGTTTTGAGATTGCTTAATTCTGCTGGTAAAAACATAGATTTCATAATAGGTGGAGAAAATATTTACGAGGAACTCAAATCTGCCAGTGTAGTTCTAACGAAGTATTCGGTTGGTGGAAAATCAGGAATAGCAGCTGTTATAGGTCCAACTCGAATGGATTATGGGATGGTTGCTTCTCAGTTGGAATATGTTTCGGCGCTGGTGGGTGTATTGCTCGGAAGGATACTTGAAAATAATTAGTTTATTTTGTGAAAGGGGATTAATAAGTGGGTTTAAAAGAAAAACATGAAAAAAATCATAAAGAAAAAGAATGTGGTTGCAAGGAGTGCTGTCATTCGGAAGATAAACCGGAGGATAATAAGGAACAAAAAGAAATTGAATCATTAAAAAAGGAATTGGAAGAAACTAAGCAACTGTTTTTACGCACCGCAGCTGAATATGATAATTTCAGAAAACGTTCAGAGCGTGAAAAAGATTCTATTTATTCGGATGCATCAGCATTGACGGTTCTGAGTATTTTGCCTGTTGCTGATAGTCTTGATGCAGCGGTTAAATCTTTGGATTGTCAAGATGAAAAATATAAAAGAGGTATAAATCTTCTTAAAAATCAAATTGATTCAGCTTTCAGAAATTTGAAAGTAGAGGTTTTCGGAGAACCCGGAGATGATTTCAATCCAAATATTCATAATGCAATAGCTCATAAAGATACTGATGAAGAAAAACAAAATTTTATTTCAACCGTATATCAAAAAGGATATAAGATGGGCGACAGAATCATAAGACATGCAATGGTTGAAGTTACAAATTAAAATATAAAACATAAATGAAATAAAATAATAAATAATTGGAGGAATTTTTTATGGCAAAGATTATAGGTATAGACTTAGGTACAACAAACTCATGTGTATCGGTTATAGAAGGTGGAGAACCGGTAGTAATTCCGAATGCTGAAGGTGCAAGAACAACCCCATCGGTAGTAGCTTTTTCAAAAACAGGTGAAAGAATGGTTGGTCAAGTTGCAAAACGTCAAGCAATAACTAATCCGGACAGAACAGTAAGTTCCATAAAAAGAGAAATGGGAACAGATTATAAAGTAACTATCGACGGAAAATCTTATACTCCTCAGGAAATTTCGGCTATGATTCTTCAAAAACTTAAAGCTGATGCCGAAAGTTATCTCGGAGATAAAGTAACAGAAGCTGTAATAACAGTTCCTGCGTACTTTACCGATGCTCAGCGTCAAGCAACAAAAGACGCAGGAAAAATCGCCGGAATGGAAGTTAAACGTATAATTAATGAACCTACCGCAGCAGCGCTTTCATATGGTATCGACAAAGAAAATGATCAAAAAGTCCTTGTGTATGACTTAGGTGGAGGTACATTCGACGTTTCAATAATAGAAATGGGAGACGGAGTCCAGGAAGTTTTGGCAACGGCAGGAAATAACCGCCTTGGCGGAGATGATTTCGATGCAAGAATAGTCGATTGGATGGTTTCTTCATTCAAAGCAGAAAACGGAATAGATCTCAAGTCGGATAAAATGGCGATGCAACGTTTAAAAGAAGCAGCTGAAAAAGCTAAAATAGAACTTTCGGGAATGACTTCAGCATCTATAAACTTGCCTTTCATAACAGCTGATGCTACAGGTCCGAAACACTTAGATCTTACTTTAACCAGAGCCAAATTTAACGAATTGACCGGAGATTTGGTAGAGAATACAATGGTACCGGTTCGTCAAGCACTCAAAGATTCAGGACTTGATATTTCTAAAATTGATAAAGTTTTAATGGTTGGTGGTTCTTCGAGAATTCCGGCAGTTCAGGAAGCAGTTAAGAAACTTATCGGAAAAGAACCGTTTAAGGGAATAAATCCTGATGAATGTGTTGCGATTGGAGCTGCACTTCAAGGCGGCGTTTTGGGTGGAGATGTAAAAGGTCTACTTCTTCTTGATGTAACACCTCTTTCACTCGGTATTGAAACCATGGGTGGAGTTATGACCAAGATAATCGAAAGAAATACAACTATTCCGACGAAGAAAAGTCAAGTATTTTCCACTGCGGCAGATGGTCAAACTCAAGTAGAGGTTAACGTTCTCCAAGGTGAACGTGAGTTTGCAAGAGATAATAAACAATTAGGACTTTTCAGACTTGACGGAATTGCACCGGCTCCGAGAGGAATTCCTCAAATTGAAGTTACATTCGATATAGATGCCAACGGAATAGTAAACGTAAGTGCAAAAGATCGTGCAACCAATAAAGAGCAACATATAACCATAAGTTCAGGAAGCAATATGTCAAAAGAGGATATAGAAAAAGCAGTTAAAGATGCTGAGCGTTACGCAGCTGAAGACAAAAAACGTCGTGAAGAGGTAGATGCTAAAAACGAAGCTGAAAATCTTTGCTATGCGGTTGAGAAACTTATTAAAGACAGTGAAGGAAAGATTGATGCTTCCGATAAAGACAGCCTTACTCAGAAAGTTACTGCACTGAGGGAAACAATAAAATCCGGAAATGTGGATAATATTAAAAAAGATATGGAAGAACTTCAAAAAAATATGTATGACGTTTCCACAAAACTCTATCAACAGTCGGCTCCTCAGGGAGATGCGGCAGGACAGCAACAGTCAACAGCCGATAGCTCTGCACAGGGTTCAGAAAACGTATATAACGCAGATTACAAAGATGTAGACCCTGAAAATAAATAAAAAAATTATCAAATTGTGTTCCTCTGCCTCAAGGGGCAGGGGAATTAATTTAAATTAAGAGGTGAATCCCTTGGCAGACAAACGTGATTATTATGAAGTATTGGGCATAAATAAGAGTGCGTCGGATGATGAAATAAAAAAAGCTTACAGAAAACTTGCCAAAAAGTATCACCCTGACCTTAACCAGGGTGATAAAAGCGCAGAACAGAAATTTAAAGAAGTTAATGAAGCTTATGATGTACTTTCCGATAAGACTAAAAAAGCTCGTTATGACCAGTTTGGTCATGCAGGAACTGATCCCGGATATGGCGGCGGAAGTTCGGGAGGATATAGTTATTATGGTGGAAGTCCTTTTGGTCAAGATATTGATCTGGGGGATATTTTCAGTAGTTTTTTCGGTGGATTCGGTGGTGGCAGAAACTATCGTTCAAACGCAAATGCACCTCGCCGTGGAAGCGATATAGAAGTAACGCTTACACTATCTTTTCTTGAAGCTGCGAAAGGATGTACAAAAAAAGTTTCGTATTATCATATAGAAAATTGCACTGAATGTTCTGGAAGCGGAGCTAAAAAAGGAACTTCTCCGAAAACATGTTCTTCTTGTGGCGGTTCTGGACAGGTAGTGGTTAATCAGAGAACTCCCTTTGGCGTGATGCAAACAACACGTACTTGTGATTCGTGTCTGGGAAGCGGAAAAGTTATATCAGATCCTTGTACACATTGTGGCGGAAAAGGCAAAGTAAGAGTTCATAAGGAGATAGAAATAAACATCCCCGCCGGAATCGATAATAAGCAGATTTTGAATGTTTCAGGACGTGGGGATGCAGGTAAAAACGGAGGAATGGCAGGAGATTTGCACGTTTACATAAACGTAACTCCACATTCTGTTTTTGAACGAAAAGATTGTGACGTGTGGTGTGAAGTGCCTATAACTTACTCTCAGGCGGCTCTTGGAGCGGATATAGTTGTTCCTACTATAGACGGAAAGGCCGAATACCACATTCATGAAGGAACTCAGAACGGAGATATATTCAAACTTCGAGGAAAAGGTATACCTAAACTCCATGCAAGAGGTTGTGGAGATGAATTTGTTAAAGTTCATATAGAAGTTCCAAGAAATCTCAATTCTTCTCAAAAAGAGATTTTACAACAGTTCGAGAGAAGTTTAACAGAAAAAAACTATCAAAAAAGAAAAACCTTTTTTGATAGAATAAAAAATTTATTTTTACTTTTTTAATGTACGGTGTTCATTAAGGTTTTTGAATTTATAATATAATTCTAAAAGTTCTTTTTGACCGTCTCGTATTCCCTTTTTGTAAAGCATAACACCACCGGCTATTGCAAGAGAAATGGCTGTTGCACTTCCTGCTCCTGCGGCAAAATCAGGCATATTAATTCCTCCGGTTATGTTTTCAGAAATTTGATCTGATACAGGTGATACAGGAATAGGAGTTGATATTTTGAGATCTTTAATTTCAAGTGGTGTAGATGTTTTTATAAGCGGAGCTATTGCCTTAAGAATTTGATCTAGATCTTGATCGTTAATTTCCAAACCTTCTTTTAAAAAAATTGATTTTAATTCATCAGGGGTTTTTGTTTCAAACATCTTTTTTACAAATTCCTTATTTTCCATTAATTTTTTAAATTTTACTTCATCCATTTTCAGTTCCTCCTTAAAAATAATTTCGATATATATTATATATCTTTGCTTAAAAAAGTCAATGTTTTTTATATAAAATATAAATTTTTTTAAATATTAGTATATTAATGATTGTATTACGGTATGAATTACGGTTAATATAGTTTATTTTAAAAATTTTAAAAAATTAAAAATATAAATAATCCTGTTGACTCTTTCGTATAATGTAATTAAAATGATACCTACAGACCATAAATTAAATAGGAGGACCCCTAATGGAAGACAGTTTACCCACAGATATCGTTACCTTGGTAGATGACGAAGGAGTAGAAAGAGAGTTTGAAGTGTTGGACTTTATAGAAAACACTCAAGGAAGATTTTATGCTCTTATGCCAAATTTTGAGCTGTCAGATGAGTTGTTGAATAAGGAAGAAACTTATTTTATATTTGAAATAATCGAAGAAAACGGAGAAGAACAATTAGTTGAAGTAGATGATGATAAGCTACTTGATTCTTTGTCTGAAGAATTCGAAAGACGCTTGGGCAACAGTTATTAATTGTTGTTGAGTTAAGGTATATAAAGCGTATATAATAAGTAAATCTGCTTAATTCGCGGACTGTGTTCATATAACCCTACATTATTTAATCGGGAGCCCCACTCCTGTAGCTGATTGCAGACCTCTCGACTTTAAGTCGAACGAAGGGAGCGTGAGGTTACGGGGAGGACACCCACCTGCTATCTTTTGCAGGTTATCTCGAGCACGATACGGTTAAGCGGATTTTTATATGTCGTAAAATATGTTATAATATAGTTAAATAATAGATAAATTTTTTAATAATTAAAGTTCATGGCAATAATGTTGTTTATAATAAGTAGTTGTGATATATTAATATTTGTAATAAATAATTGTTTATTGGTTTTTGGCGGTGAAATTTTTGAACAGTTTGATGTTGGATTTAGCTGTTATATTGGTTTTAATTATTTTTGGGATACCTGGTTTTCGCAAAGGAGCATTTAAATCTTTTTTAGGACTTGTAAGTTCGATATTTGTTTCGATTTTGTCGGTGTTTGTGGCGCAAAAAATTTCTTTGTTTGTATATGATAATTTTTTGTATCCCTATATAGAGAAAACTATAGAAAAATTGATGTCGGAAAGCAGATTAAATGCTTCTGAAATTTTTCATAAAATTCCGGGATTTATTGTAAGCTTTTTGGAAGCTCGGGGAATAACACCAAAAGAATTAAACCATATTATGAATAATAGCGTATCTTCCGCAATTCCCCAGAGAATATCTCAGATAATCAAACCGGGAATTTTGAGTGTTTTAAAGTCGCTGTTTGCCCTGTGTGCATTTGTGGTTTTGTCGGTGATTGCGAAGTCTGTTTCAAGATATATTTATAAAATATTCAGTTCTTCGCTTTTAAAAGGAGCTTTTGGAATTTTGGGAGGCTTTTTTGGTTTTTTGAAAGGTTATATCGTTGTTTTGATATTCATGTGTTGTTTACGAACGGTTGTTCCGTTTTGGAGTAAAATTCCCGATATATTTTCACCGGAATCGATATCATCAAGTATAATATTCAGAGAACTTTATAATCATAATCCTATTTATGAATTTTTGAGTAATTTTAATTAGTGAGGATTTTATTACAAATGAAAGAGTCATGCATAAAAAATGATTTGTTAACTGTTCCGAATTTTCTTTCTGTAATAAGAATAATACTTATTTGGCCATTTGTGGTAAGTGTCGTAAGGAACGAATATGTTTGGGCGGGAATAATACTGGCGGTTTCCGGACTCAGTGATTTGTTTGATGGAATAACTGCGAGAAAATTCAATCAAGTGACACGTCTTGGAAAAATGCTCGATCCGGCGGCGGATAAACTTACTTTAATGGCTGTAATGATTTGCGTAGGAATGAAGTTTCCTAAGATATATCCGTTTATGATTTTACTGATTTCAAAAGAAGTAATAATGTTAATGGCGAGTGTGTTTTTATTGGGTCGAAAAAAGACTCCCACGTCAGCCAAATGGTTTGGAAAAGCTGCAACAGTGGTTTTTTATATATCTGTGCTTGTGATAATAGGATTAAAAGCAATGTTTGGTATAGACAATGAAACAGTTGATATTACGCTTATGGTTATAACAGCAGGATTTATGCTATACGCAATGTGGAGATATTTTAAAATTTTTGTTTCTATGATAAAAAGTGACAGAATAGCAGAATAAATAATGATATTTTATTTAAGTATAAACTATATAAACTAATTAAGGAGTAAGTGTTGATATGCTTTGTTCAAGGTGCAAAAAGAGACCGGCGGTGGTTTTTGTGTCTACCGGAAAGAACAGTACGGAGACAGAGGGTTTATGTGTTCCGTGTGCGAAAGAAATCGGCATAAAACCACTTGAAAATATAATAGATAAATTTGGTATGTCTGAAGATGATATGGAGAAGATGAGTCAACAATTTTCAGAAATTTTGGAAAATGCCAGTGAAGAACCAGAATATGATGATTCTGAAAAAGATGGTGATGAGGAAAATTTTGTTAAAGGAGGAGCTGCGACTTTTCCGTTTATAAAAGGGCTTTTTTCCAATATGCTCTTTTCCAATAAGGATAACTTGACAGGGGAATCGTCTGAACAATCGGATAAAGCGGATAAATCCAAATCAAAAAAGAAATCAAAGCGAAAAAATTTAAACCTTTATTGTACTAATCTTACAGGTAAAGCAAAAAATAATGAACTTGACCGAGTTATAGGTCGTGAAAAAGAAATTGATCGTACGATTCAAATTCTTTGCAGAAGAACGAAAAATAACCCGTGTTTGATAGGAGAACCGGGAGTGGGAAAAACTGCAATAGCGGAAGGATTGGCAATAAAAATATCTGAAGGGAATGTTCCGCACAGACTTAAAAATAAAGAAATATTTCTTTTGGATTTAACGGCACTCGTTGCAGGTACACAGTTTAGAGGGCAGTTCGAAAGTCGTATAAAGGGACTTATAGATGAGGTTAAAAAAGAGGGAAATATAATACTTTTCATTGATGAAGTTCATAATCTTGTCGGAGCGGGAGATTCCGAGGGATCTATGAGCGCCGCAAATATACTTAAACCGGCACTTTCGAGAGGTGAAATACAGGTTATAGGTGCTACAACTTTTGCCGAATACAGAAAATATATAGAGAAAGATTCAGCTTTAGAAAGACGTTTTCAATCTGTTAAAATTTCGGAACCCTCCGTAAAGGAAACTATCGAAGTATTGAAAGGTATAAAAAATTATTACGAAAATCATCATCGTGTAGTGGTTCCCGATACGTTAATAAATCGCCTTACAGTTCTTTCGGAACGGTACATAACTGATAGATTTTTGCCGGATAAGGCCATTGATTTGCTTGATGAAGCATGTACTTGTGCGGCACTTGAAAATAAAGATTTGGCTCTTTATGATAAGCTTATTTCCGAAATAGAAAAATTAAAATCAGAAGAAGAAAAAATTTTAGCTTCGGGAGAAGAAGCAGATTATCAAAAACTTGCAGAAATCAGATGTGATATAGCTAAACATGAAAAATCTTGTGAATCTCTTAAAAGTTCGGCTTTAGGACGTGAAGTTACGGAAAATGATGTTGCCAAAGTAATAGAATTATGGACGGGTATACCTTCTTCAAAAATTACTGAAAATGAATTCCGAAAACTTGATAATCTTGAGACCAAGCTTCACGAAAAAATAATCGGACAGTATGAAGCAATAAGAGAAGTTTCGGCTGCAATAAGGAGAAATCGTATTCAAATAAGTCCTCGTCGCAGACCTGCATCGTTTATATTTGTAGGTCCTACCGGAGTTGGAAAAACAGAGCTTGTTAAAGTTTTGGCAAATGAATTATTTGACGATCCTGATTCATTAATAAGAGTAGATATGTCGGAGTATATGGAAAAACATTCCGCTGCAAAAATAGTAGGTTCTCCTCCCGGATACGTTGGATATGACGAGGCGGGACAGCTTACAGAAAAGGTACGTCAGCGTCCGTATAGTGTAATTTTGTTTGACGAAATAGAAAAAGCACATCCTGATGTGTTAAATATTCTTTTGCAAGTGCTGGATGAGGGAAGAATTACAGATTCTCATGGCAGAGTGGTAAATTTTGAAAATACTGTTATTGTAATGACGTCAAATGCGGGAAGTAACAGAGAAGGTGGTTCTCTGGGCTTCGGAAAGACTCAGAATGAACTTGTAAAAGAGAAAGCGATAAAAGCTTTAAAGGAATTTTTACGTCCTGAATTTATAAGTAGACTTGATGGCATAGTTGTGTTTAATAAACTTAAAAAAGATGATTATATTAAAATTGCAGCTCTTATGATAGATGAGTATGTTCAAATCTTGAAAGAACGTGGAATTACACTTACCTATGAAAAATCCGCTCTTAAAAATCTTGTGGAAAAATCTATTGGAGGAACGAGTGGAGCTCGTGATCTAAGAAATTTGATAAGAAAAGAAGTGGAAGATAAAATTTCATCTGCGATAATAAAAAATGATGGATTTAATATCGGAAGTGTTTGTCTTGTGGCAAATCCCGAGTTGAAATTGGTTTCCGGTGAAGATAAACATAGTATAGATGTTGGTGAGGGAAAGTAATTGAAATGTCCTTATTGTGGTCATGCAGACAGTAAAGTTATAGAATCTCGATGTGCTGAAGACGGTTCTAAAGTGCGTCGAAGACGAGAGTGCGTACAGTGTTTTAGGAGATTTACAACATATGAAGTTGTGGAACATATACCAATAATTATTATCAAACGAAACGGTTCTCGGGAAAAATTTGAAAGAAAGAAAGTATTTGACGGGCTTATGCGTGCGTCGGAGAAAAGAGCCATTTCGTTGGAAGAAATCGAAAAAATGGTTGATGATATCGAAATTAAAATACAAAATTCTATGGATAGAGAAGTAAAATCTTCTTATATTGGTGAACTTTCCATGGAAGCTCTGCGAAATAAAGATGAAGTAGCATATATTCGCTTTGCTTCTGTATATAGAAAATTTAAAGATGTTCAGGCGTTCATGGATGAATTGGAAAGTTTTTTAAAAAAAGATTAAAAAAGTATTGAAAAAGAGTTCGGAAAGTGATATAATAAGAGTATCTTAAAAAATCTTGGAGGATTTGAAATGTATAAGAATAGTGTGTTAAAAAAGGCTATTTCATTAATTTCAGCAGCCTTTGTTGGTTCACTTGTTATAGTACCAGGGGTGTTGGCAGATTCTGATACGTTTTATGATAGTGATAAGTGCCAGAGTCAGACTAAAAATAGGAATGATTCCAAGAAATTCAGTGTGAAAGATTCTCGTGAACTTGAAATATATGCATCTAAGGCTCAAGATGGAGACGAGTTAGTTCTGGAAAGAGATATATTTGTTGACAGTAAAATAAATATCAAATCCTCTATTTGTTTAGATTTGAATAATCATCGCATAACAGTAAAGGATGGCGGAGTTATTTTAATAGGTGATAAAATATTCGTTCGAAATGAGAAGTATGTTGTTCATCACAGGGGATATTATAAGTCTGAGCCTATAGAAAGAACCATTCATATTCCCGGGGGACATAAAAAAAATGAAAATGGTGAGTGGGTGTATATTAATCCTCATACTAAAAGGGTTACAGATTGGCATGATGTTTGGCATGAACCGAAGGATGAAATACGCTACAGAGAGATATACGCTTATTCAGATAACACTAACGTAATTATAAAAAATGGTAAAATAATTAGAGAGAAGGGTCTCTCCGGTAAAGATGGTGTAAAAGATTCTTGGAAAAATTATAATGGAAAAGATGGACAAACTCCAAGTTCTCCTGTAGAGATTATATCAGGAAAACTCAGTTTAGGTAATACTAAAATTAGAGGTGGCGATGGTGGAAATGGTGGTAACGGAAGGTACCAAAGCTTGAGTCATTGGTTGATTTGCGGAGGAAATGGAGGAAACGGTGGCAACGGCGGTAATGGTGGACATGCGGTGTATATCTATCGTAGTGAATGTAAAGTAAAGGTTGATAAAAATAGTAAATTAAAAGGTGGTAATGGAGGATATGGTGGAAAGGCTGGAAAGATCAATCCTCATTACTGGATAATTCCCGGAAGTGGTGGACGTAATGGAAAAGAAGGTTTAAAGGGGAAACCTTGTAATGAAATAAAGTAAACTATGCAAGTTTAATAAGTTTTGAAGTTTAGTTTGTTGGCTGTACTCTAGTGAGTGCGGTCAGTTTTTCTTTATTTAATAAATTACATAATGCTAAACGTATTTATTATTAAATAAAATATATTATAATTAAATAAAAACATTGACATAATACAGATATATATTATATAATTGGTTATAAATCTTAGATAGGAGGAGTAAAACTATGGCAAATATTTATAGGTTAAAAGTGTTATCTTGTGTTAAAAACATAGAAGAATCAATAGTGATGGATGTGGGCAAAGGTAAGGACAAGATTTGTAAGCATGTATTGTATTTTTTACCGAACATACTTGACGAAAATGTTAGAAAAAGTTTGGGTGAAAAAAAGGTGAAGGATATTGAAAATGTGATATTATCCATTCATAAAACAGGTAAAGCAAAGGTTGATCTTGCGTATGATCTATATGCTCAATATTTGACAGAAGCTGAGACGGATATTGTAAGAAAATGTTGGACAACTTATGCTAAATCTTCAAATCGTGTAAATTTAGCACAGTTTGTACAGAAAAATGTTTCACCACCCAAGGACGGTAAACGTAGTCATAGAGGTTTATTCAGTAGAATATCTCATAAAACTAAAAAATAGTTTTAACCGAAACAATATGGCTTAATGAAAGCTTTTTATATTACTGTTGATAAATTCAGGAAATTCAATATATTAGATTTTATATTTTGTAATTAGTTCATATGTGAAATATTAAATAAAATTAAAAGAGCCTTATATGGGCTCTGTTTTAATGTGCACACTTTTTACATGGGGTTTAATCCTGAAGATTTTGCTTGATCTAAAGTTATTTTATACAATTTTTTCTCCATATTTGAGATTATAGTAATATTTTTTAAAACGTAAGAATTCCTGTTATTGTCAGGGTTATAGATAAAATAAATGTTATGTATTTTACATTTTTTATTTATTTTTGTTTTTCATAGAATGTTGGCGGCAACAAGATTAATCTCGACAGCATTATAAAGATTCCCGGTGCAACTCCTATAGAAAAAGTCATGTAAAATCCTAAAATATTAAAAATATTCCTAATATATTTTTTGTTATGCTTATAATTTTGTTTTTCATAAATTTTATTTCCTCCGTAGTTTTATAAATTTAGGGAGATTATCGTATTTTTATAAATAGAGGTATCAACGAATAATTTGTGTTATTGTGATATATAACAAAAAACAAGCTAAAATTTCTATACAAAGAATATAAAAAATCAAATTGATTTATGATAGAATATCCTTGTATAAAAATATAAGAAAGAGAGGAATGTTATGAAAACCAAGAAATTTATACCAATTTTATGCACTTTTTGTTTGTTGTTTAACGTATTTTTTCCACTTTTTAAGGTTAACGTATGTGCAGAAAATAAAGTTACGTTAAATTTTAAAGATGGAAATGTAGAAACAGACAAAGTCTGTTATTCTGACAATATCTCCGATGGTAACATGGTAGAAATTCAATTAAAAGCAAAACAAAATGACAACGGATACGAAGTTTGTAGAAATTTGTCAAATGGAATGCAAATTGATTTGAGTGAAAAAGATTATTGTTTGAGCATATTGAATTGCAGAGCTGTCGGTGAAAAAGAGTGGTGTTTGTATATCGGTACACGATGCTACCATTTGTCTGTAGGTGAAGAAATTGAACTTAAATCAGACGAATTTAATGGCGATTTAAATATAGAGTACAAAGAAAAGCAGGATGAACAGAGTGATTTTGTTGAAATTCCTATAAGTGCAACTTTTGACGGAGTTGGAATGGATGTTTTATTTAACGGTGAGAGAATTGGGGAAGAAGTTGCTAATATAACTGCCACAGGAAAAGGATATGCAAGCGGTAGTGACGTGTTTAACTCAATTAGAATTCAGATTACATTCGGAGGTGGAAATATCGGAAGTATTACTGTAAACGGAGAAGAGATTAATATACCTGAAGGAACAACCGATACGTTGGAATTTAAGGTTGCCCCATCTACAACATATAACATAGTTGTTAAAAAATCTGAAGACAATTCTAATGTACCGAGAACTATAATATGGGCTTCAGATAAAGCTGACAATCCTTCTCTTAAGGAAAATGAGTTGTTAAAAAATGGTACTGTAGAAATACTTTCGATAAAAGATCCGGATGGAAATCCGAAAGATATGAAATGTGTAAATCAAGATACAGAAAAAAATAAAGGTAGGGCAGTAATAATACCGGGTTCGAAAGTGACTTTCAGATTGAAACCTGACTATGGTTATCAGTTAACTTCTATAAAAATAAATGATGAAAATTTAGTTGCAGGTGAAGAACAGTCAACTTTTGAATATATCATGCCGGATACAAATATTCATTTCAGTGGAATATTTGAAAAGGTTGAGGACAAAGTCAAAGTAGAATCCGATAAAGTAAAAGATGGAACAATTGAACTCGGAGGAAAAGAAGTAGATTCAGGTTCTGTTGTACTTTCCGTAAGTGATGCGGATTTGTCAAAAGAGCAGGTATCTAATTTTGAAGAAAAAGCTGATGGATATAAAATTTCATCGTATTTGAATATAAGTTTGGACCAGGTATTGTACAAGGGCACCGCTGACGACGTATGGTCAAATCAATTAAAAGAACTCAATAACGAAGCAACTGTTTCTCTTAACCTTGAAGAAGGTATGGAGGGCAATGAAGCTGTTGTGGTTCACGAAAAAAATGATGGCACTTATGAGATGATACCGACGGTTTATGATGCTTCATCAAATACGGTTACATTTAAAACATCCAGCTTTTCAAATTATGCGGTAGCAAGTAAAATGGATAGTCAAATTGTTGGTGATGGCACCGGCAATGACTCTATGAACATACCGCAGACTGGAGATGATATATTAAAATATGTTTTACTGATTGCGTTGGCGCTTATGGTTTTAGGAACCGTGATAGTATTTAAACGTCAAAAATCTACTAAGAAGTAAGGAAATGTAAGGAGGATTATTAATGAAAGAGAAATTTAAATTACTATTATTTATTGCAATGATGTTTTCTTTGCCGTTAGTATTTTTAAACAAAGCAAGTGCAATTGAAATTAAAGATGACGGGCAATACGCCCTTATTATGGTTCCCTCAAGCGAAGGTGCTACTATTGAGGGCCTTCCGAGTAAAGTTGTTAAATTCAATTTTGGTGAAAAAGAAGATACAGTAAGTTCAGCTGAATTAATAAAAGAAACAGTAGCTTTTAATGGAAAAACTAAATTTTCCAAATGGACTATGGATGAAAGCGGTAAGCAAGATGTTGGAGAAACCTTTAAAAAGGGCGATTTTAATATTGAGAGCGGAAAAATGGGAGATGTTTCATATACAAACGGTTTAAGAATATATGCACAGTTTTCAAATGAAGGATTAAAAGGAAAATATTATCTTCGTTTAGATCCTTTTGGTGGCCAAATTAAAGGCAGCAATGCTATTCTTACCATGGAAAGTAATATTGATGAATTTAAAACCGTTGATTTGTCGACATATAAAGCCGAAAGAGAAGGTTGTACATTTTGTGGTTGGGATTATAATGGTGCATTAATAAGTTCTATAGATAAGAATTGTTTTTCTGAGAGTGATTTTGTTGTTACAGTTAGTGCCGTATACAAAAGCGATACCTTTTGTGGTTTAGATAAAGATGGTAACAAACAAGGAACTTCTGAAAAGTCTCGTGTACTTACTTTAAACGCTAACGGAGGTACAATAGATGGAGAGGACTCTAAACAATGCGACTATCTCCCAGGATATGAGGATCCCGATTCTTGTATGAAGATATTTCAGTATGTTCCCGAAAGAGCGGGATATAAATTTGAGGGATGGAACAGTAAGAAAGATGGTTCGGGAAATGACTGTAAATATATTAATCAAAGGGACTGGGCTAATGATAAAGAATATGACATAGAAAAGTTACCTGACTCTGATTATAACGGATATCTTACTTTATATGCCAGGTGGACAAAATTATCCGATACGACAACAGAAGAAGACGTAAAGGACGTTTCAACCGGAAGCGACAGCGAAGTAAAAGGAAGTATCCAGTTTGAACAAGGAATAAGCCAGGACTGTAAACTTGATGTAAAGAGAGTAGAAGTTTCAGAAGAATTAGCAAATAAAAATGTAAAATTTATGTTAGATATTAATTTACTTGATGGCAATTCACAAATATTCAAAATTGACGATAATAAAATGAAAATCAAAATAGAAGTACCGGAAGATCTCAGAGGTTACCAATATTATAAAGTTGCCTACATAGAGAATGGTGAGATAAAAGAAATTTTACCTGCTGTTATCGATGAAGACGGATATGTAATTTTCGAAACAACACACTTGAGTCAGTATGGAATAATTGCTACAAATGGCTCTGACGAAATTCAATCAGGAGAAGGTCTTGAAGGAGACTCGGATGGTGAATTGGAAGATACACCTGAAGACGAGCTCAAACAATTAATAGACAACCCAACAACCGGAGACGGAATTACTTTTGCAGCAATACTCCTTGCAGTTTCTTCAATGGGTATGGGTGCTTTACCGGTATTAAACAAAAGAAAAATTAAATAATACTTTGTAAAATGTGAAGGCCGGCTTTTAACTGCCGGTCTTTGCACTTGAAAGGGAATAAGTCCTATGAAAAAAGAAAAAAACGCAAAAAAATTATTTTTAAGCAGTGTTATCTATACATTGCTGTCATTTTTGATTGTTTATTCGGGGACTAAAATTTATAAATGGCAAAAAGAAAATAATCACAACAATACTGTAAAAGAAAAATTAGCAGAATCTGTAATTACTGAAGATGGCCAAAAAAAATATACAATAGATTTTAAATCTCTAAAAAAACAAAACGCCGATACTTTTGCTTGGATTAAAGTAAACAACACAAATATTGAATATCCAATTGTAAAATCAAAAGATAATGAATTTTATTTAGATCACAGTTTTGATAAAAGTAGTAATATGGCAGGTTGGATCTTTGCCGATTACAGAAATAAATTTGATGGTACTGATAAAAATATTGTAGTTTATGGACATAACAGAAAAGATAGATCTATGTTTGGGAGTTTGAGAAATGTTTTGAATTCCGGTTGGTATAATGATGAAAAAAATCACGATATAATATTTATTACGCAGAATCAAAACTGTATTTATAAAGTTTTTTCAGTTTATCAAATTGAAAAAGAAAGCTATTATATAAAAACAGAATTCAGCAGTAATAGTGAATTTGAAAAATTTTTAAAAACTATAAAGTCCAGAAGTATAAAAAATTTCGAAACAAATGTATCAAAAAAAGACAGCATTTTAACGCTGTCTACTTGTGCCGGAAACGATAATGATAGGATTGTACTACACGCAAAAAAGGTAATTTAAATACCTGAAAAAATTTTAACAGTTTATGTTTTGATAATATAAATCTAAGCTGCGTTTTTTTTATATACTACCATAACCCACGCATTTCTTGTAAGGATTATAAACTGCGATCCTTTGCTTGATTGAGCGTGGATTTTTTATCAGTCAAATCATTGTTAAGAATTAAGCCATAATATTTAGCAAGAGCAGTAGTATTTGCTTTTGCAATTAACTTTAGTTTATTATCTGTAGATAGAAACTCTGTATAATCTTTTTCGTTACTTAAATATGCGTGTTCTATAAGTATCGATGGAACGTTTTTTAATATACCTTGTCTAACAATTCCGTACCAGTCTGTAGTATCACCGTTTGGATAAGTTGTTTTATCATCGGAAAGTCTTCGTAGTAGTCCACCTGTATTTTTTGCTTTTCCTAATATATTATCTTTACTTTGAATTTGCAGTCCAATTTTATTTAACTCATTTAATATACATTTTGCTAATTTTTCTTCTATTTTGTATTTGTTATTAAAATTGGAACCGGTTACCAATGCCATTGCTCCTCTATAATTACAATCACTTGAAGGTGATGCGTTGTTATGTAAAGATATTAATACATCCGCTTTGACTTTAACAGCCGAATCAATCCTCTCTGATATTGTTGGATTACTAAGGTTGTTGTGCGTCAAATGAACGTTTACTTTTTTGCCGTCTTTGCTTTTATATTTAGACAATTCATTTTTCATAAATGAAGCTATTTTATAATTTAAATCTTTTTCTTTTACAGTATCGTTATGATATTTGTAACAACATCCGGAACTGTTGCCTCCGTGACCCGGATCTAAGACAATAGTTAAAGAGCTCACGCTGCTTATGGGAAAGCCTATTACAAAAACTCCCATAAATAAGAGTACTACCATTAAATTTTTAAGAGTATTTTTCATTAATTCAATTAACCTCCTGTGTTGATGTTATAGATAAATTTTATTAAAAAACTGTATAAAATATAAAATGGAGAACATTATTATAATTAAAAAGCTCAACAAATACTATTCTAAACTAATATTATTTTCAATTATCCTACTGTTAAAAATAAATTTTTTTAAAATTTCCACTTTTTACACTATCATTAAGATTTAAATTTGTCAAGTTTTTCTATTTTGCTTTCTGTGCTTCTTAATGTGCTTTAAAAAAAGATTAGTAATCAAAAAAAAATTAAATAATTTACATTGTTTATATTCTTTATTTTGACTACCATAGTTTAACTTATTTTACGGCACTTTTTATGATATAATAGTTTTAAATTTATTTTGATTTACTAGAGATATTGCTGAATTTACTCTAAAAATTGTATTGATACATTCTATATAATTTGTTTATACATTTGTATATTTTTGTTGATAATGTGTTTATGTAGTATTTTTGCGTTTTTTAAGGAAAAATATGCTTGCATATACATCAAAATGCTATTATAATTTTTGACTGTTAGTGACATTAATAGGAGGATTTAGTTTATGTTTAAGAGACTTACTTCGGTTATATCGGCATTGATTCTAACATTGGGATTTGGTTTAAACCCAGCAGGTGGAGTTTGTCCTGAAAATTTATCGTTAGACGAAAAAATAGGGCAGATGATGTGTTTGGATTTGAGATTATGGTACGTTGATTCTGTGAAAAAACCGGTCACAGAAATAACTCCTGAAATTAAAGAAGTTATTTCTAATTATCATATTGGTAGTGTTATTTTATTTTCAGAAAATTTTGCAAACAAGGAACAAGCTAAAAAGCTAATTCACGATCTAAAAAAAGCGGCCACTGATTCAGGTAACCCACCTCTTATAATTTGCGTTGACCAAGAAGGTGGAAAAGTTGAAAGATTTGCATTTGACAGAAAAAGATTAAAAGATAATTCCGAAATTAAAACTCCTCAAGAAGCGTTTGAAAAAGGTCAGATTATTGGAAAGGAATTGCAAGAGTTAGGTATAGACTGCGATTTTGCACCGGTTGTTGACGTTAACAGTAATCCAATGAATCCGATTATTAATGTTCGTTCTTTTGGAAGTAATCCTGATATTGTTTCCGCTTTGGGAAAAAGTTTTGTAGATGGACTTCATTCACAGAATATTATTTCAACTGCCAAACATTTTCCGGGTCATGGAGATACTTGTATAGACTCTCACGTAGGGCTGCCAAGAGTCAATAAAAGTTTAGAAGAGCTCGAAAATATGGAATTGAAACCTTTTAAATCAGTGATAGACTCAGGTGTTGATTTGATAATGACGGCACATATTGAGTTGCCTAAGATCGAAGATAGTACTGTAATTTCTAAAAAAGATGGAAGAAGAATTTTTCTTCCGGCCACTCTTTCTAAAAAAGTTTTAACTGGTTTACTTAGAAATAATATGAATTTTAAAGGTGTTATTGTCACTGATGCAATGAATATGAAAGCTATTTCGGAAAATTTTGGAGAAGAGGAAGCTGTGAAGTTAGCGATAAAAGCAGGTGCAGATATGGTGTGCAGGCCTACAAAATTAAGAAGCAAGAAAGATTTTTATAAATTGGATGCTATTTATAAAAGTTTAAAATGTGCTTTGGATAATAATGAGATTTCTGAAAAGCAAATAAACGAGTCTGTAAGTCGTTTGCTGAAGTTAAAAGAGAAATATTGTCATTGATTTTGATAAAATATAACACACGAAATAAACTCTTGGTATGGGTACATACTGAGAGTTTTTTGTTTCATTTAAATATTATTATACTTCCCAAAGTCACAAAGTAGGTAGTAAAGTTTAAGCAGTTAAAAAAGTAATATTTGATGTAAACAAGTGATGCTTTGTTGAAATATAACTTAAATCATGTTTATAGTTATAACATATGTTAATTAAGTTGATTTTAGTTTTGGAGTTAATTAAACATTTAAGTATATACGGATTTAATTTTTTATTGTTAAAAAAGTTAGTAAATGGAATATAAAATAACTTCAGCACCAAAATATATTAAAAAATAAAAATTATAGATATTCTGAGAATTGTAATTGACATAATTAGCTATTTTAAATTACAATAAACTTCAGGTGTTGTTTTACAAGTATACTTTTAAATATTGTGAATAAAAAGCATAAATGAAAGCGTGATAGTTTGATAAATAAAATACCTAACCCTAATACAGTTTACCCGATTCCAGGAATTAATATAGTAACATATGTGAAACCTACTGTAAAAAATCCAAATATTATTGTTGGTGATTTTACATATTTTGGAGATGTGGATTTTGAAAAACACGTAACACATCATTATGATTTTTACGGAGATAAATTAATAATAGGTAAATTTTGTCAAATAGCTTCTGGAGTTAACTTTGTTATGAATGGTGCTAATCATCAAATGAATTCTGTTTCCACTTTTCCTTTTTATATTTTAGAAGGTTGGGAGCAAGAAGTTCCTACCTTGTCAGAAATGCCATTCAAAGGAGATACGATTGTGGGTAATGACGTGTGGATCGGTCAAAATGTTACGATTTTGCCAGGAGTTAATATCGGTAATGGAGCCATAATAGGGATGAATAGTGTAGTAGGCAGAGACGTGGAACCTTATTCTATTGTTGCCGGAAATCCCGCAAAATTGATTCGAAAAAGATTTGATAAAGAACTTATAGATTTGATGGAAAGTTTAAAATGGTGGGATTTACCTGTTGAAGAAATAAATAAATTAATTCCTGTCCTAAGTAATAGTGACTTAGAAAGTGTAAAAAAATTTTTAAAAATAGCAATTAATAATTACTCCTAGCGTATATTAATCAAAAGTTAGTGTTCGTATCATAAAAAATACAAAATTTTTGTTGGTAAAAATGATTCAAAAAATGTAAAAACTATACTTAAGAAATGATACAGGGTGTAAAGAGCTTGGATACAATCTATTTCGTGATATGTTTTAAAAATTTATAAGATAATAATTTAGAAAAGTTGAGGCAAGAATTGAAAAAAAATAGATGTAGATATACATTTGATGATATAAAAACTTAAAATTATATGAAAATCTTTTAATATCAGAATATTTTGATTTCAATTATATTTCTAGTTCTGATATGTTTTTGATAATAAGTTATTGATAACATATGGAAAAAATCTCTGAAAATTTTTCCATGGTTTGTTGAAATGTTTTTAACTACAATCACATTTGAGATTAATTTGCACAACACATAGAAAATTTTATTACATCAAAAATAACGCAAGAAGTATGATAAACCGGACTTTTTATTTCAAATTTTCGTAGAAGATACTACGACTGGAACTACAGAATTTATAAACTGATAAAAAATCGAACAAGTTTCATCGATTGGTATGTGCCGTTTTTTAATAGAATAAATGAGTTGCACATCGTTTTTGCATATTAAAATTAAAAATGTCAGTTAATTAAGTATATTTATAAATTAAAAAAGCAAAAAATCGCTAGATGATACTCAACACACCGACAAACAACTCTACACCATACTGCAAAGTATCAAACTGGTATGGGTGACAGGACTCGAACCTGCACGGAATTACCACCAGGACCTAAACCTGGCGCGTCTACCAATTCCGCCACACCCACTTATATTCTCATACGACAATGGTATTATAAATTAAAACAATACGAAAATCAATAAAAAACATCAAATTTATTTAGTGTAAAAAAGTGAAAAATATGTTAAAATATATTTATGCGCTCATAAATACACTAAATACTCCAAAGGGGATGAATAAAATGATAAGCTACTACAAAACCGTAAACGGAAAAACAACGGAAATAAGTAAATGCGAAAAAGAATGCTGGGTTAACTGCATATCCCCCACGGAAGAAGAAATAAATTTCCTTATCTCAAAATTTAAACTCGAACCCGAATTCGTAAGAGCTTCTCTTGACGAGGAAGAATCTTCTCATATTGATGATGAAAATGGAACTACTTTAATTATTATTGACAGTCCTGTTGTAAATAAAAGCGGTAAAAATCTTACTTACTACACTACTCCGCTCAGCATGATATTAACTTCGGAAAATTTAATTACAATTTCTCTCACAGAAAATTCCATACTGGGAGAATTCTCAGAAGGATTAATAAAAAATGCCTGTCCCGAAAACCGAAAATATTTTGTATTTCAGATAATGCTTCGTATGGCAGGAAAATATCTTAAATATTTAAATCAAATTAATCGTATTACTCAACACGTTGAAGAAGAACTCAAAAAATCCATGAAAAATAAGGAACTTATTCAATTTTTGGAAATTGAAAAATCTCTCGTTTACTTCTCTGCTTCACTTAAATCTATAGGTATTATGCTCGGCAAAATTTCAAGAGGCAGATACATAAAGATAAACGAAGACGAAGCTGAACTACTGGAAGATGTTACGATAGAATTCAAGCAAGCTCTTGAAATGTCCGAAATTTATCTTAACATCTTAACAGGAACTATGGATGCATTTTCATCAATTATTTCCAACAATTTGAACGTAGTTATGAAAGTTCTTGCTTCTATAACTTTAATTCTTTCAATTCCCACCATAATTTCAGGTATTTACGGAATGAACAATCCGGGTATACCTCTCATGGAGTACTGGTGGTTTCCTTTTGTTCTATCAGGAGTGTCAATGTTTTTAACCTGGGCAATTTTAAAGCATAAAAATATGATTTAAATTTAAAAAAGTTTTTGATTGTTTGCTAGAAATGGTTTTTGTTTGCGTAAAAATAGAAATCATTGTGTAATATACACAATGTCTTAAGATAGTAAAAATATAATAAATTTTTGTTGAACATTTAAAAAATAAAAACATCGTAACTTTATACGATTCAATTCAGTGAATTAAACTTTATAAATGAAAATAAAAAATTTTAATGCAGAGTGCATCATATAAGTACCATGTAGAAGAATAAAAATTGAATGATAAAGCATGTAGAAAATTACTCAAAACTAAATTGTTTAAAAAGTGGATTAGGTTGAATATTTTACGATTAATTTTTGTACATTTAGTGTACAGCTAAGAGTAAGATAAATTTTACGTTGTGTATCAAATGCAGTGTTTATCTTATTCTCCTCTTTCATTTCCCCAGAAAAATAGTGCTATAGTTCCTGGTCCGGTGTGACTGCCAATGGTTGTTCCTATATCGTTTATAAGTACTTTTCCATTTAAATTTTTAAAATTTTGTTCTATTTTAGTTGCTAATTTTTTAGCATCATCATAACAAGCAGATTGAGAAATATAACATTTTCCTGAATAATTTATTCCATTTTCTGCATTTTTTACCATCTTGTTAAACATTTCTTCTATAGCTTTATCTACAGTGCGTACTTTGGATCTTGGGATAAGTTTTCCCTCATTATTAACATTCATTATGGGGCAAATTTTAAGCATACTACCTATAAATCCGGAAGCTTTAGAAATTCTTCCGCCTCGTATATAAAAAGTTAAGTCACTTGAACAAAACCAATGATTTAATCTTAATTTATTTTGTTCAACCCAATTATATAGTTCATCAATGCTTGCACCTTCATCTCTCATATCGGCTAAGGTATCTGCTATTAATCCACCTCCTGAAGAACCACCTAAAGTATCTACTATATAAATTTTTCTTTCAGGAAAGATTTTTTCAAGTTCTTTTTTTGCTATTAAAGCGGAGTTGTACACGCCCGATAATCCTGAAGAAGCACATAAATGCAATATATCCATACCTTTTTCTAAAAATGGTGTGAAATATGATATAAATTCATCAGAATTTACTTGAGAAGTTTTTAAATCAACATTTTTATTTTCTATTATTTTATAAAATTCAGCAATAGGTATGGTTTGACCTAAATCATCATCGTACTGTTTACCATTTATAGAATAATGAAAGCATACATACTTGATATTTCTTTTTTCAAAATGTTCCTTAGAGAGATCAAATGTAGAACAACAACTTAAAATATATTTATTCACGCTTTAGCATCTCCTGATTTTAGATGATTTTTACTTATACAAGTGTTATAATTATAAATTATTAAATATTTAATTAGAAGTACAAATTTTAAATATTGTAAATTTAATTATACATATTAAAGGAAGTGTATAAGCAATGGACAAAAGAATTTTAAAAACGAAAAAAAATTTAAAAGATACGTTCATAGAAATGTTGTCGGTAAAAAGTTTTGAACAAATTACAGTCAAAGAATTATGTGAAAAATCTCGTACTAGCAGAATAACATTTTACACGCACTATGATGATAAATATGATCTTGTCGATGATATTTCGGAAGATATGATAAAAATGGCGCAAGAAGAATATCAAAATTTACAGAAAAAAAATAACCCTTCTAAAGATTCAGTTATAAGTTATTGCAATTTTTTGGATTGCATTCTAAATATTTATTATAAAAATATAAAATTTTTTTCTCACACTTCTAATAATGAAAATCCCTATCTAAATTTTTCATTCTATAAGTATATACTGAAGTATCTTGAAATTCACACTCAAAAACGCAGTAATTTTCTTAAACCTAAATATAGCATAAAAAAAATATCAAGTTTTTTATGTTATGGATTATGGGGATTTATAAATGAAAGTCATGCAGAAAATTGTTCAGTAGAAACCGTACGGAAAGAAATTAGAGAAATATTACAAGGAATACTTCGTTCTGAAATACTGACAGATAACAGTTACAATTTTTAGAGATTAATATAAAATAAATTTTTTGAAATACTTTGTAAATTTAAAACTCCTCGAAGCCAAAATTTCAGCATCTGAGGAGTTTTTTTAGTTTTACTTATTTTACGATTTCATCGAAAATATTTTTTTCATCTTCGTTAACTTTTCCGCCAAAGACATATACTTTCATATCTTTAAGTGCTTTTTCTAAAAGTTCACCATGTAGTTTGATCTGTTCAGGTGACATTTTTTTAATTTCTTCTATGTTTTTGTTGATAATTTCACAATAATCTTTTTCTTCGCAAATAATTTTCTCAAGTTGACTGTTAGAAAGTGCTAATTTATTTTTTACAAATAATGTTCCAAGTAAACTTTTTGCGACATCGTCTATTTCTTGTGAATTAAAATTATAATTTTTTATAAATTCAGGAATTTTTTTGAATATTTCTATAGTTTTTCTAATATTGGGATCTTGGTAAGAACATAACATAACTTTGTTATTATTCCTGAGATTGACAATAGAAGCCCCATAAGCACCGCTCTTTTCTCGGATTTCATGATTCAAAAATAAAGTGTTTAGAAGTTTACATGTCACTCCAAAAGTAGGATCATTGCTGAGTTCTTCAGATTCAATTACTGCGTATACCTGATTATTTGTTAAATTAGGTTCGATAAAAGCAATGTTTTTTTTAGGTACCTCTACAAAGTTTATTTCAAAAGTTTTATTATCAGAAGTTGTATTCAGGGTGTTTGTGAATTTTTTAGCTACATCCATTGCAAAATCTTTGTTTTCTTCACAAGCGGTTATTCCGATTCCTTCGATAGAGTTTATATTAAAGATTTTATCTCTCATTGCGGCTAATTTTTGTGATAATTCTTCAACATATTTTTGGTTTTCTAAATTTGAAGAAAGTTTATTATAAAAGTTTTGAATATCAAGTTGTTTTTGAAAACTTTTGTTACTTAAATTTAAAATTACATCCATAAATTTAAGAGTTACCGTAGAAATATTGTTGTAGGATGCGGCTATAGATTTTGTGAAATTGCTTAGGTTTTTCTTATCGTTGAACTTAACATTATTTATTCTTTCATTTATTAAGTCGAAAACTTTTTCCGAATTCTTTTTGTTACATATTGTATCGACGATTATGAATGACTCATCTTTATTATTTTTTTTGAATGCCTTAAAAGATATATTTGTTTCGCAACAATCAGATTCTTTGTCTTTGAGTTCTTCTCGTGAATAATTTTTTGTGTCATTGGAATTCAATGAATTGATTAATAAATCAATATATTTTTTTTCATCATCAGAAATTTTATCAAATTTAAATACAAACTTATAAGATATAAAATTTCCAATATCTTGCTTAGAAAAATAATAATTTATATTTTTATCTTTAGTTACATCTGTAGGACATTTAAAATTTGGTGTTTCTATATCAGAAAGTTTTTTAAACATTTTTTTGAGTTTTTGTAAATTTTCTGGGTCGTTTGGGGATTCCGCCCATTGTTTTTGTTCTTTGTAATTTTTTGTTAATTCTTCTTTGCGTGAATCTAAGGACTCAATTTTTTCTTTAAGTTTATTTGAATCACACAAATTTAAATTATTTGACGCTTTAAATTCTGTAGTAATATAATCATTGTTTAGAAAAATTTTATTTACAGTTTCTTCAATGGGTTCTTCAATTTTTTCAGAAGTATCTTTTTGTAAGAAATATTTTTCAGAGCAAGGATCGCCAAACCTTATAAATGAATTTATAAAACATTTAGAATCTAATCTAGTTTCATACAGTCGTGACTTCTTTGAAATTTTATCTTTAAAACTTTTTCCATTTTCATAATTTTTAAGTGATGATTGATTTATAGGATGTTTTTCAAGAGTTTCTTTCAGTATATTTGAGAAATTTTTAAACTCAATCAAATTTTTATTCAAAGATTCTACATTAACTGTAATAAACGGATCAAATAACATCTCATTATATGAAAAAATAACATTTACGTAACCTTTTTCTTTGAGGTACTTGTTCTGAGCCGAATTGGGATCATTTAATATAGAAATAGCAGCATCTATTCGATTTTTATGGGTTTTGTAAGTCTCCCAATCAAGTATTTTGCTAAATACTGATTCTTTTAAATTTTCTTTTGCATCTGCTTTGTAATAATCAAATGAGCTATATTTAGCTACTTTTTGAGGATCTTGGCTTAAATATGATACACCTTTAAAGTCATCTTTATTATAGTGTTGTAAATAATCTTTGTTAAGCCAATCCATCATTTCTTCATAATCAACGTCCCCGCTGATATAAATTATCATATTTGCCGGATGATAATATTTTTTATAAGTATTGCAAACCTCTTCATATGTAAGATTCATTATTTTCTCAGGTAATCCTCCGGAAAAATTCTTAGATTGAGTATCCGGAAAAATATTTTTTAGCAAATGATTGGTTGTATTTCCGTTCACACCTTTTTGCATTTCATTAAATACTGTACCATTCGGGGTAATATTTCCATTTTTATCAAGTTCAAATCTAATTCCTTCTTTTTTAAATATGTTTTCGTTCTTCAAAAAAGACGGATGGAATACGCTACTGGCATATATTTTAGCTAAAGAATTATAATCGTTTTTATCGGTAGATGCTGTATGGAACGCAGTAAAGCACGGACAAGTGTAAGCATTTATCAGAGTTGCATGGGCTATTTTTTGAAGCTCCCAAATTATACTTTTACAAGGAAATTCATTGCTTCCGTTAAGTACACAATGCTCGATTACGTGATTTGTTCCTTTGTCGTTTTCTGCCGGAGTTCTAACAATGATTTCAAATTTTTTATTTATGTTGTTATTTTTTTCTACTATAAGCCAAGCACCTGATTTTTCGTGTTGATATTCGAGTATGCTGTGTTTATCAAATAAGCAATCCTTCTTTAAAGAGAAACCATGAATACTCTTTTCTGCTTTTGCTGAAGTTGTCGAAGATTTGAGCGTTTTTGTTGCAGAAACCATTTGAGAATTCACGGGAAAAATGAATAAAAATACTAAAACCAGTGCTAAAATTTTCTCCTTTGGAAATAACTTTTTCATTATATTTTTCTCCTTTGACGAATTTAAATCTTAAATTAATTATAACATTATTTTATATTAAAATCAATTAAAAAATACTTAACAACATTAATTTGAATTTTTAAAATTTAAAAATGAATAATAAGCTTAAAAAAATTAATAATTAAAAATAAAAGGTGAGGAAGTGATTTTATGTCTAAAAAAAATGATTCAATATTTGAAATATTATCCAATGTAAATGTGGGATCGCATATAGAAAAAAAGAACGGTTTGAGTTATCTTTCATGGCCATATGCGTGGGCTGAGGTTAAAAAAATTTTTCCGAACGCTACCTATAAAATAAAACTTTTTGGAGAAAAAAGTTTACCATACGTTTATGATGAAAATACAGGATATATGGTTTTTACATCTGTTACAATTGACGACATTACTCATGAAATGTGGCTTCCGGTAATGGATGGAGCTAATAAAACAATGAAATCTGTAAAATATACTTATGATACAAAATATAGAAAAAATATCCCGGTAGAAGCTGCAACAATGTTTGATATAAATAAAACCATTATGCGATGCCTTGTGAAAAATCTTTCTATGTTTGGATTAGGACTTTATATTTACGCAGGAGAAGACATACCTGAGTCTGAAAAAGAAACAGATGAAAATATTAAATATTTATATAAATTTATATATAACTTTGATAATCCGGAAAAACTTTTAGCTAATATTTTAAAAACATATGAAATTAAAAGTTTACAAGATTTGAGTCATAAACAATATTCTGAGATACTTAAGAAATTAAAAGAATGGAATCCGTCATCTGTAAAAAGTTCAGAATAGTATTTATTCCCTCGATAAGCACATTAGCTTTATTCGAAGGAATTTAAAACATTGTGATAAGTACAAACGGTCAAAGCATAAATTTTTTATACATTAAATCATTGAAAGAGTGATAGCATTGTGGTTCTTAGAGTTTGTAAAAATTTTATCCTCCATACCGTTTTTTGTACTTCATGTAATATCGGCACATTCGTTTCCAAAACCTTTGTCCTCAAAAGAAGAAAAAAAGTACATAAATTTACTTAAATCAGGGGATAAGGATGCTAAAAATAAGCTAATAAAGCATAATTTAAGGCTTGTTGCACATATTACCAAAAAATATTATTTTAATAAAAGTGATCCCGATGACCTTATTTCAATAGGTACAATCGGACTTATAAAAGCTGTAAATACTTTCAAACCTGAAAAAGGTATACGCTTATCAAGTTATGCATCCAGATGTATTGAAAATGAGATATTAATGTATTTTAGAAATTCCAAAAAAACTTCATTAGATGTTTCTATGGATGAACCTATAGAAACTGACAAAAACGGAAATGTGTTGACGCTTATGGATACGATTGCTACAGATGATTCCGTAGTTGATGAAATTGATACTAAAATAAATATACAAAAATTGAACAAATACATTGAAAAATCACTTACAAATCGAGAAAAAACCATAATATGCTTAAGATATGGGCTCAATGGTAACTCGCCACTTCCACAGAGGATAGTTGCAAAAAAGCTTGGAATTTCTCGTTCTTATGTTTCGCGAATTGAAAAAAAGGCAATAGAAATACTTAAAGGTTTATTTTAATGCAAATTCATCTATCTGTATAAAGGACATTAAAAAGTTAATACTTCAATTTTTTAAATAATTTTTTAACTTTTTTACAATAAATTCTTTGTCATTTTTAGTCAATTCGAGAAATTCTTTTGTTAAACATTGCATATCTTTATCATCAATTTCATATTGAGTTCCTTTGATGGAGACAATAAATTTACAATTAGTTGTTTCGTTGTTGTTTGTTGGGGTGTATGGAGTAAATTTCAGTTTAAATATACTGTACAGGATATCTATAGATTCTGTCGTTAAAAATTTATTTTTTCCCTCTAAAATTTTTTCAAAAATTTCTAAAAATTTTTCTATAGAATTTAAATTATATTTAAATTCATTAGTATTGTTTTTATTTTTTAACAATTTTAGCCCATCTTCAATTTGATCATGCAAATTGTCACAATTGTACACTTTCGGAGTGACAGAGACATATTTATCAATATAAGATTTCACGTAGAATGGTATATCTTTGTTACCATTTGTATCCGTAATTAGTGCATATAAATTTATTATGATTCTTGCTGTCTTGGAGTTAGTTATGATATCTAAATAACTTGTTTCTGATTCTGAAATTTCCTTTTTATACCACATTCTATAAGGTCCAAACGATTTATCTATAAATTCTATTTGTTCTTCTGTTAAGACTCCTGATTTCATTTCTAAAATTTTTTTCAATTCCAATAAAGCAAATTCTAAATCCGTAATTTGCTGTGATTTTTTTTCCGGAATAAGATGATGAATGATATCTAAAGCTTTTCCTATGGCACTTCGAAGTTGTTTGCGTTTACGTTCCTGTTTTTTAAACATATCTGCTTTTAAATGGTGTTCTACGTATTCGTTTATCGTTGTTTTCACAGTAGTATATAATTTCTCTTCTATTTCAGATTCTATGTCCTTAAATTCTTTTTTTAGATCCCTATACTTATTTTTGAATTCATTTGGTTTTTTGAGATATTCTGAAAAATATGATGTGATTATTTGACCAAATTTTTTAGAACAATCTATACAATAGGGCGGTATGTCCTCCTGTATATGTGATGGAATAATTTTTTGTGCTAATTCATCCATATAAGTGAAAAAGTATAGTTTATGAATTCCGAATTCATCGTATATGATCGAATTTATCAATGCTATAACTTTAGTGTTTAAAGCTTTAAATTGGTTTGATATATTTGAATAAGTTGCACATAAATTTTTATACACATATTTTATATATTCACAAAAATTGATAATATAACTTGATTGTTGTGCGATTATTTTATCAATTTTTATTTTTTTATCTTCCAAAGTTTCATTGCTCGTAGTTGCTACTTTTTCAATTTCTGATTTCATATTTTTGATGATACTATTAAAAACAGTTATTGAATTACTGTAAATTAATTTGTAGTAGTACTCTTGTGCATCGAAATCAGAACTTGATTTACCAGTCGCATCATAAAATTCAATTTGAGAATATTTTGAAAATTGCGTTGAGTATTTTTCTATAGTTTTAACAACGTTTTTTAGAAACTCATCATAACAATCACGTATGCATTTGTTCGTTGATTTTATTAATTTTTTCTCATTTAAAGGATGAAATCCTTTATGTTTAATTTTAGAAATGTGTGGGATGGGAACAAGTTTAACTGATTGATTATTCATGAAATTACACCTCTATGATTTTATATGTTATGATTATATAACATATTTTTCAAAAATCAATAATCAATTAAATATTTTTATATATTTTTCGTAAAACATTTCAAAAGTGCCTTCTTCAAGTGATTCACGAATTTTTTCCATTAGTGTGTTGTAGAAATACAAATTATGCATTACAGCTAAACGCATACCAAGCATTTCTTTATTTTTTAAAAGGTGACGAACGTATGCTTTTGAATGATTCCTACACGTGGGGCAATCACATTGAGCATCTAAAGGAGTGGAATCTTTTTCATACTTTGCATTGAGTATGTTTATTGAACCATTCCATGTAAAAATTTTTCCATGACGCGCATTTCTGCTTGGCATGACACAATCCATGAGGTCTACTCCTCGAGCCACTGCTTCTATGATGTTTCTTGGAGTACCAACACCCATCAAATATCGAGGTTTGTCGGAAGGCATATACGGTTCTACGGTTTCAATGATATCATACATTTCTTCGGCCGTTTCTCCGACGGCAAGTCCACCTATTGCATATCCGTTTAAATCAAGTTCTCGAATTTTTTTCATGTGCTCAATTCTGATATCTTTATATGTACTGCCCTGATTTATACCAAAAAGCATTTGATTTTTATTTAAAGTTTCTTCAAGTGAATTCAGTTCGAGCATCTTTTTTTTGCAACGTTTAAGCCAACGCACGGTTCGTTCACAAGAATTTTTTGTATAAGAGTACTCTGCAGGATTGGCAATGCATTCATCAAAAGCCATAGCGATTGTTGAAGCTAAATTTGATTGAATTTGCATGCTTTCTTCAGGGCCCATAAATATTTTATGTCCATCAATATGTGAAGAAAATTCTACTCCTTCTTCTTTTATGTTTCGCAGTTTGGCTAAGGAAAAGACTTGAAATCCTCCGCTATCGGTTAAAACCGGACCTTCCCACGAAGTGAAATTTCTTATTCCGCCTTGACTTTTTACTATTTTATCGCCGGGTCTTAAATGTAGATGATACGTATTGCATAATTCTACCTGACACTTTATGTTTTTTAGATCTATTGCCGATAACCCTCCTTTTATGGCACCGCAGGTGGCAACATTCATAAATCCCGGAAGTTTTATTATTCCGTGGGGAGTTTTAAATTCTCCGAGTCTGGCATTCATTTCTCTTTTTAATAAAGTATACATAAATTTCTCCGATTTAAAATTTATTTAATTTGTTGTATGATTGTATTAGAATTTGGGAGGGGTATTATGAAAATATTTTTAGCTATAAAATATTACGAAGATATGAGAAACAAAAATTTGATAGAAAAAATCTGTTCTTCGTTTGAATGTAAAAACATTACTGTATTTGCTTTTGCTCGTAACGTTCAGAATTATGGACCCTGTAAACTTTCAGGAAAAGAAGTTATGGACATTGCTTTTGAAGAAATAAAACGTTCTGATGCGTTTGTAATTGATGCTTCTGAACTTAGTATAGGAATAGGGGTAGAGGCGGGAGTTGCGTACTCTAATGACGTTCCTGTTTTTGTTATTGCACAAAAAGACGCATATGTATCTGAATCGATAAAAGGTATAGCAAAAGATTGTTTTAGGTATAGTGTTCCCGAAGATATTTTAAATTTCCAAATAAGATTATGAATTTTTAATCATATTTTCCATGGAATAAAGTCCGGGATTTTGTACAGAGGTAAATTCTGCTGCACGAAGTGCACCTAAAGCAAATATATCTCTTGAACCTGCATGATGAGAAAGCGTTATTATCTCATCTTTTCCTGCGAAAATAATTTCATGTTCTCCCGGAATGCTTCCGCCTCGCACAGAATGTATTCCTATTTCGTTTTTGCATCTTGGTGATCGCTTTTGAGTTCTGTCGAAAACATATTTTGTATCATTATTTAAAGTTTCGGAAATTTTTTCTGCAATCATCAAAGCAGTACCGCTGGGAGCATCTATTTTTTGATTGTGGTGTTTTTCTATTATTTCTATATCGAAATTTTTTCCGAGAACTTTGGTAGCGGTTTTAGAGAGTTCTAAAAGTAAATTAATTCCTAAAGACATATTCCTGGAATAAAAAATTGGAACTTCACAAGCAGTTTTCTTAATGTCTTCAATTTGCTCGCAAGAAAGACCCGTAGTACAAATTACTGCGGGTATTTTATTTTTTTTGCTGTATTTTAAAACCGATGAAAGCGCAGAAGGGTGTGAAAAATCTATTATGACATCAGCAGGTAAATTTATTTTTTCTATACTTTCGAAAACAGGAAATTCACCATTTTCAGAATGATTTATATCTACTCCCGCCACAACAAAGGAATTTTCGGATTTTTCAACTGCTTCGATTATAGCTTTTCCCATTTTTCCGTTGCATCCGCAAATTATTATTTTCATATTCGTGCTTTTTCTCCGTCCTTTTTAAACATTATATTAACGAAAATTTTTTCATTGTTTTTTCAAGTTTTTTGTAATTTTCCTCACTTAAAATATCGAGGGGCATGCGGCATCTTCCACAACCATATCCCATCATATTTAAGGCTTCTTTAACCGGTATCGGATTTACGTCGCAAAACATGGTGTTCATCAGTTCTAAATATTTAATTTGCATTTTTGAAGCAATTTCAATATTTCCTTCGAGATATTCTTTAACAAGCAAATGGCATTCTTTGGGACAAATATTTGAAAATACTGATATAACTCCGATGCCTCCGAGGGAAAGAATGGGTACAATTTGATCATCGTTTCCGGAATAAATATTCAAATTTTCTCCGCACAAATTTTTTATTTTGGCTACTTGAGAAATATATCCGCTTGCTTCTTTTATTGCGCAAATATTTGGATGTTTTGAAAGTTCAGCACAAGTTTCGGGGTTTATGTTTACGCCTGTTCTGGATGGAACATTGTAAAGAATAATGGGAATATCAATTTTGTCCGCTATGTATGTATAGTGTTTTATAAGCCCGGACTGAGATGTTTTATTATAATATGGAGTAACTATAAGCAATCCATCGACACCCAGCTCTTGAGCTTTTAAGGAAGATTTAAGAGTAGCTTCCGTATCATTGCATCCAGTACCTGCTATAACTGGAATTCTTTTTGCCGTTTTTTCAACGGTAAATTTTATGACCTTTATTTTTTCTTCGCAACTTAGTGTGGCTGATTCTCCAGTAGTTCCACAAGTAATTATTGCGTCAGTTCCGTTTTTTATTTGAAATTCTATTAATTGACCAAGTGCATCATAGTTTACGGAACCATCCTTGTTCATAGGAGTTATGAGTGCTACTCCTGCGCCTTTGAAAATTGTTTTTTTCATTATCAATAGCCTCCAATTATGATATGTATCCTTCACGGCAAAGCATTTCGGCCAAAAGAATAGCTCCTCCGGCAGCACCTCGCACCGTGTTATGGCTCATGCATACAAATTTTAAATCATATTGAGAATCATTTCGCATTCTTCCGACTGCAATTCCCATACCTTTTTCTATTTCTCGGTCAATCTTGATTTGAGGTCTTGAATTATCCTCAAAATAATTTATAAATTGTGAAGTTGAACTGGGTAAATTTCTGCTCTTTTCATGTCCTTTAAAATTTTTCAATTTTTGAATGGCATCTTTCGGCGATATTTGCGTTTTAAAAGACACAAAAACTGCTGCTGTATGCCCATCTGTAACAGGTACTCTCAAACATTGAGAAGTAATGTTTATATTTTTGTTGGGAATTATTTCTCCGTTTTTTACTTCTCCCCAAATTTTTAAAGGTTCTTGTTCGGATTTTTCTTCTTCTCCTTGTATAAATGGTATGATATTATCTTTCATTTCAGGCCAGGTTTCAAAAGTTTTTCCGGCACCGGATATAGCTTGATATGTACATACAAGTATTTTATCTATCTCAAATTCAAAAAGGGGATGAAGCGCAGGAACGTAACACTGAATTGAACAATTTGATTTTGTGGCTATAAATCCTTTTTTTGTTCCCAATCTTGTTTTTTGATATGGGATGACGTCCATGTGATGTGCATTAATTTCAGGAATTATCATCGGAATGTCGCAAATTCCTCTGTTTGCGCTGTTGTTAGAAATAACCGGACATTCTGCTTTTGCGTATCTTTCTTCCAACTTCCGGGTTTCATCTTTGTTCATATTTAAGGCACAAAAAACAAAATCAACGGATTTTGCAATTTTTTCTATGTCTCTGACTGCATCATAAACTATTTTATCTTTTATTTTTGATGGTATGGGAGAATCCATAATCCACCTGTTTTCAACGGCCTGACTATAAGATTTTCCGGCGGAATTCGGACCGGCAGCAAGTGTTTCGATTTCAAACCAAGGGTGATTTTGCAAAAGGGCCGTAAATTTTTGCCCGACGGTCCCAGTAGCACCCAAAATTCCTATTTTATATTTTTTCATAATGTTTTGAGCCTATGATTTTAATTTTACGTGTTTTTTATGATGTAATAAATCATTTGCTCTTTTCACCGCCTTTATTTATTACTTCAAAACTCTATAATACCATTGTATTGAGAAATAAGTCAATTTGATTATTGATAATTTCCATTAAGAATTTTATTTGTTATAATGGTAGTCTAAAATAATTTGGAGGAAATAAAATTTGGATATTGATTTTAATAAAAAAAGTACGTTTGATTATTATTTACCTGAAGATCTTATTGCTCAGCATCCGATTGAACCGAGAGATTTTTCAAGGCTTATGATAGTGGATAAGCAAAGTGGAAAAATTATTCATAAAAAATTTTATGACGTGGTAGAATATCTTAATCCTGGAGATTGCCTGGTAATAAACGATTCTAAAGTTTTGCCTGCCAGAATTTTCGGAAAAAATGTCGAAACAGGGTATATGGTAGAATTCTTACTTCTTAAACAGTTAGGTTCTGGCATGTGGGAAACATTAGTCAAACCTGGGAAAAAAGCTAAGAGTGGATTTAAATTTATTTTCGGAGATGAAAAAGGTACACATTTGACTGCTGAAATAACAGAAATATTGCCGGATGGAAACAGAGTGATTCAGTTTGAAGATATAAAAAATTTTTTTAGTAAACTTGAAGAAATCGGTCAAATGCCCCTTCCGCCTTACATAAAAGAAAAGTTAAAAGATAAATCCCGTTATCAAACAGTTTATGCCAGAGATTTGGGTTCAGCCGCCGCTCCTACCGCAGGACTTCATTTTACTCCCGAACTTTTGAAAAAAATAAAGGATAAGGGGATAAATGTGGTCTCTGTGACGTTGCACGTGGGTTTGGGAACTTTTCGTCCTGTAAAAGAAGAAAATATTGAAAATCATAAAATGCATTCAGAATTTTTTATAGTTCCACAAAGTACGGCAGAAGTGATAAAAAACGCAAAAAAATCAGGAAATAGAGTTATATGTGTCGGAACCACGAGTTGCCGTACAGTAGAATCCGTATACGATAAATTCGGTGAGATCAAGGCATTTGAAGGTTCTACAGACATATTTATAAAACCAGGCTACAATTTTGGGATAACAGATGGACTTATAACAAATTTTCATCTTCCTGAGAGTACACTTATAATGCTTGTTTCGGCATTCGCAGGGTATGAAACTATTATGAGAGCTTATAAAACCGCAGTTGAAGAAAAGTATAGATTTTTCAGTTTTGGTGATGCAATGCTAATAATTTAAAATTTTAATTAAATAATTATTGCAATTTTAATCGTTTTGTGGTACATTAGTTCAGTTGAAATACACACGCCGAAAAGAAATACAAATACGCAGGTGGCCAAAAGGCTAAAGTTCGGCGGAGGAAAAAACCAAGGAGGAATATTTAATGTCAGTAGTATCGATGAAACAACTTTTAGAAGCAGGTGTGCATTTCGGACACCAAACTCGCAGATGGAATCCAAAAATGGCCGAGTATATTTTTACTCAACGCAACGGTATTTACATTATCGATTTGCAAAAAACTGTAAAAAAACTTGACCAAGCTTACAATTTCATCAAAGAAGTAACTGAACAAGGAAAATCTGTCCTTTTCGTGGGAACAAAGAAACAAGCTCAAGAATCAGTAAAATCTGAAGCGTTGAGATCCGGTTCATTTTTTGTGAATGCCAGGTGGCTTGGCGGTATGCTTACTAACTTTTCTACAATACGTAAAAGAGTAAGTCGTTTAAATCAACTTAAAGCCATGGAAGAAGACGGAACATTTGAACTTCTCCCGAAAAAAGAAGTAATAAAGCTTCGTCTGGAAATTGAAAAACTTGAAAAGTTTTTAGGCGGCGTAAAAGATATGAAAGAACTTCCGGGGGCACTTTTTGTCGTGGATCCGAAAAAGGAGCGTATAGCTGTAGCAGAAGCTAAAAAACTTGACATACCGGTTGTTGCAATAGTTGATACAAATTGTGATCCGGATGCAGTTGATTACGTAATACCCGGAAATGACGATGCTATCAGAGCAGTCAAACTTATAAGTGGGGCTATGGCACAAGCAGTAATAGAGGGAAAAGAAGGAGAAATTCAAGAAGAGATTCTTCCAGAAGTTTCCGAAGAAGAGTTTAGTGAAGTTGAAACTGTTGAATCAGAACAAGAATAGTAAATTGTGAATGCAGGAGCCGAATTTATAGATGAAGTTTGATTGAAATTCGGCTTACTTGATTGTATTAATTTGAATTCAGGAGGAATTAGCGTGAGTTTTACTGCTAAAGATGTTAAGGAACTGAGAGAAAAAACAGGATGCGGCATGATGGATTGCAAAAAAGCACTTGCTTCGTCCGATGGAGATATGGCAGCGGCTATAGATTTTTTGAGAGAAAAAGGTTTAGCGGCAGCAACTAAGAAATCTTCAAGAGTAGCAGCAGAGGGATTAGCGATGGCTTATACAAATGAGGACGGCAGTGTTGGTGTGGCTATAGAGGTAAACTCTGAAACGGATTTTGTGGCAAAGAATGTCGATTTTCAATCATTTGTTAAACTTTGTGGTGAAATTGTCATAGAAAAAAATCCGCAATCTGTTGAAGAGTTATTGAAATTAAAGGCAGAAAACGGTAAAACAGTTGAAGAAATATTACAAGAAAAAATTCTTACAATAGGAGAGAATATAAAAATCAGACGTTTTAAACGTTTTGAAGGTGTTGTTGCGGGATATGTTCACGCAGCTGGAAAAATTGGTGTTTTGGTAAATTTTGATGTAGATAATAAAGATGTTGCCAAAACCGATGTTTTCAAAGCATTTTCTAAAGATGTAGCGATGCAAATCGCAGCAATCAATCCGCTTTATCTTGTTCCGGAAGAGATACCGGCTGACGTAATAGCTCATGAGAGAAAGATATTAAAAGAGCAAATTGTTGGTGATGGAAAACCGGAAAATATTGCTGAAAAAATAGTAGAGGGAAGAATCGGAAAATACTATAAAGAGGTTTGCCTAATGAATCAAGCATTTGTAAAGGACGGAAACCTCAGTATCGAACAGTATACACAAAAAATTTCCAAAGAATTGGGAACAAGTATAAAAATCATTTCTTTTGTAAGATTCGAAAAGGGTGAAGGAATAGAAAAGAAAGAAGATAACTTTGCTCAAGAAGTTGCCGGAATGATTAAATAGTTAACATAGTAGTGTGTCCGAGAATTCTTGATCTTTAGGACACACTGTATTTCAATTAAGAGCGTACATCTCCGAGAGGTTATATCTGATGATTAATTTTGACACAAGTTATTTGAGTGAATTTGTTACAGATGAAGAAATTGAAGGATTTCAAATTAAGATAAACGAGATACATGATGCTTTACATTTTGTTTCCGAAAATGAAAATGATTTTAAAGGGTGGCTAGATCTACCTATAAAAATTAATACTCAGGAACTTGAAAAAATTAAGTCTTCTGCAAAAAAAATAAGAGAGAATTCTGATATTTTTGTTGTCATTGGAATTGGTGGATCGTATTTGGGAGCGAGAGCTGCGATAGAGTTTTTGAAATCTCCAAATTATAACTACTTATCAAAAAATTCTCCTAAGATTTTTTTTGTAGGAAATTCTGTGAATTCTCAAGAATTGGAAGATATCTTAGAAATTTGTAAAAAAAGAGATGTTTCAATTAATGTTATTTCAAAATCGGGCACAACCACCGAACCAGCTATAGCATTTAGGGTTTTCAAAAAATTTCTGGAAAACAAATATGGGAAAGAACAAGCGAAAGATAGAATTTACTGTACCACTGATCCGTATAGAGGTTCACTTTTGAAAATTGCTCGTGAAGAAGGTTATGAGTGTTTTGAAATACCGCAAAATATAGGTGGGCGTTATTCTGTCTTGACAGCTGTAGGACTACTTCCGTTAGCAGTTAGCGGAGCAAATATAGATGAGATATTGAGTGGTGCTCGTGATTCTTATGAAGAAAATTTGAATAAGTCTTTAAAAATTAATGATTGTTATAAATACGCTGTTTTGAGAAATATTTTTTATAAAAAAGGAAAACACATTGAATTAATTGCAGGTTACGATTCAAGACTTCGTTATTTTTTTGAGTGGTGGAAACAACTTTTTGGTGAAAGTGAAGGCAAAAATTGTACTGGAATTTTTCCTGCAACCGCTATTTTTACGACTGATTTACATTCTATGGGGCAATTTATTCAAGAGGGAAATAAAATATTGTTTGAAACTGTAATAAAAGCAAGAAATTTTGATGAAGGTTTAATTGTACCTCATTGTGAAAATGACTTAGATGAGCTAAATTATCTTGAAGGTAAAAAATTGAATTACGTAAATGAGAAAGCTTTCGAAGCTACTGTTTTGGCTCATACCAATGGTGGAACACCAAATATTATCATCACAATTGATAGTTATTCGGAATATTGGTTGGGTTATATTATTTATTTTTTTGAAAAAGCTTGCGCAGTTTCAGGATATTTGATGAATGTAAATCCATTCAATCAGCCAGGTGTGGAGGAATATAAAGTTAATATGTTTAGATTGTTAGATAAACCTGGATATTGATTTGAATTTTTATAAATTTAGTAAAAAAATTATAAAGATTATGAAACGTTTATTATAAAAATAAAAACGGTATAAGCTCTTGACAAACTTGTAGAAATATTTTATAATGACTATACCGAATTGCAAACGGATTTTTTGTTGTGTTTAATAAGGAGGTTCCATAGTAATGGCAATAGTACCTAAAAGAAAACATTCTAAAGCGAGAAGAAACACAAGACGTTCTAACGTATGGAAGATAAAAGTTCCGGCTTTCAGCAGATGTGAAGAGTGCGGAGCGTTGAAGTTAATTCACAGAGTGTGCAAATCTTGCGGTTATTATAAGGGAAGAGAAGTTATTAAAAAGGGAGCATAATTTTTAGTTCATTATAGTAACAATTGATTAGAGGAGGAGAAATCCTTCTCTATTTTCTTCAAGTGTATTTATTTTATTATATCAGGATGTGAAAAAATGGCTAATGCTGTTGTGGCTCTGGTTGGACGACCGAATGTTGGAAAGTCTACGCTTTTTAATAAATTAATTGGTAAGCGTATTTCTATTGTAGACGATACTCCAGGAGTTACTCGAGATAGAGTTTATGGTGAATGTGAGTGGAAAAATAGAAAAATTTCTATTGTAGATACAGGTGGTATTGAAGAAATAAAATCAAATGATATTATTTCCAAAGAAGTGCGTAGGCAAGCTGAACTTGCAGTAGATTTGGCTGATGTGGTGGTATTTGTTGTTGATGTTAAAACGGGAATGGTGTCTTCGGATTTAGAAATAGCACATATGTTAAAAAAATCGGGAAAACCTGTTGTACTTTGCGTAAATAAAGCGGATACTATTGGGGCTGCAGATTGCAATTTTTATGAATTTTACAATTTGGGACTTGGCGATCCTATACAAGTGTCGTCGGTTCATGGCCATGGTACAGGAGATTTGCTTGATGAGATATCTAAGTTTTTACCGAATTCTGATTTTGAAGAATTAAGCGAAAGTATTCCAGTAGCAGTTATAGGTAAGCCAAATGTAGGAAAATCTTCACTTATAAATTATATTTCAGGTTATGAAAGAAGTATAGTTTCTAATGTTGCCGGTACCACGCGTGACACTATTGATACATTTATTTCAAACAAATTTGGAAATTATAATTTTATTGATACTGCAGGCCTTAGACGGCAAAGTAAAGTTAATGATAAGATAGAAAAATATAGTATAATGAGAACAAAATTGGCAGTTGAACGTTCACGAGTTTGTGTGATTATGATAGACGCTAAAGAAGGAGTTACTGAACAAGATACTAAAGTTGCAGGTCTTGCTCATGAAGCAGGAAAAGCAAGCATAATAATTGTTAATAAATGGGATGCCATAGAAAAAAATGACAAAACCATGAATGAATACAAGAAAAAAATTAAAGAAAAATTTTTATTTATGTCTTATGCGCCTATAATTTTTGTTTCTGCAAAAACGGGTCAACGAATAAATGAAATTTTTGAATATATTAATCAGGTTTCTGAATATAATTCTATGCGTATTTCTACAGGAACTTTGAATGATGTTTTGGCGAGAGCTGTTGTAAAGACACCATTGCCGACTCATAAAGGTAGACGTTTGAAAATTTATTATATGACTCAGGTAAGTGTTCAGCCACCTACATTTGTATTTTTTGTAAACAAAGCTGAGTTGTTTCATTTTTCATATCAGCATTATATTGAAAATAATCTAAGAAGTACATTTGGTTTCGTTGGTACTCCGATACGATTTATAATTCGTGAAAAGTCCGAACAAAAATTCGAACCAAAGATTTAATTTTTGGAAAGGCAGAAAATTTTATAATGTTAAAAAACATTTTTTTACTTAATTATTACCTAATTCCTTTTTTAATGATTTCAACCATTTCGTATTTAATTGGATGTATTAATTCTTCTATTGTAGTTACGAAATTGTTTAAATCTCAAGAAGATATCAGAAACGTTGGAAGTGGGAATGCGGGATTTACAAATGTTTTGCGTACTATGGGCAAAAAAATGGCCGTTATTACTTTCTTGGGAGATTTTTCGAAAGGAGTTTTAGCAGTCGCTTTGAGCTTGTGGATAACTTCTTGGTTTTTCTTGAGAAGTGATTCTTGGGAAATTTTTGTATATTATTCTTATATATCATGTTTTATGTGTGTTGTAGGACATATTTATCCGTGTTTCTTCAAATTTAAAGGTGGAAAAGGAATTTTAACCACTTGGTCTTCAATGCTTTTGATTGATTGGCGTATATTTTTAGTTCTTATAACTGTATTCATAATAGTTTTGTTATTGAGTAAAATTGTTTCACTTGCATCTATTGTTGCAGCTGTTTCATATCCTGTGGCAACATTTTTATTTTCTTATTTAACATATTGTAATACAGAAAATTCATCTGTATGGAATTTTTTATTTCCTACGTTAATTGCACTTATGGTTTCGGTAATAATACTTTTCCGACACAAAAGCAATATTTTAAGACTTATAAAGGGAACGGAAAAAAGAATATCTGTACATAAATAAGGGGGATTGTTTTCATGCAATCATATGTTATTCATTTTATACGTCATGGATTAACCGAAGCCAATCTTACAGGTAAGTATGCAGGAGTATGGGATATTCCAGTGTGTAGTGAGGGAATTGAAAAATTGCACGGACTTAAAGATATTTATAAATATCCTTGTGTTGAGGAGTATTATAGCAGTCCGTTGCAGAGATGTATTCAAACATGTGACATTGTGTATCCACAAACTCATCCTGTAGTAGTAGAAGGTTTAAAAGAATGTAATTTTGGAGATTGGGAAGGAAAAACTACTCAAGAACTTACTGGAGATGAGTTGTATTTAAAGTGGATGAACAGAGGGAATGACATAAGTCCTCCTAATGGAGAAAGTTGGAGCACTTTTTATAATAGGATAAGAGCAACATTTGAAAAAATAGTAGAATCAATGATGAGAAGAAAGGTTACTTCGGCATCTGTTTTTACCCATGGTGGAGTAATTATGACAATACTTGCTATGTACGGTATTCCGAGAGCTGATTTTTATGAATGGATGGTAGATAACGGATGTGGGTATTCCGTAAGAATTACGCCTGGAATCTGGATGAGAGAAAAAGTGATGGAAGTTTATGATAAAATACCTCTCGGGGCAAATGGAAATATAAATGGTGAATTTAAAAATTTAATTGATAATTTAAAAGAAAAACATTAACTTAAGGAAGTAATTGATATGGGAAGTTCAGAAAATTTAAGAAATATAGCTATAATTGCGCACGTTGACCACGGAAAAACAACTCTTGTTGACCAAATGTTAAAACAAAGTGGTATATTTAGGACAAATGAAAGCGTTGCCGAAAGGGTAATGGATTCTGGAGATTTGGAAAGAGAAAGAGGAATTACAATTCTTTCTAAAAATACTGCAGTAATGTATAAAGATATAAAAATAAATATAGTTGACACTCCGGGTCATGCCGATTTTGGCGGAGAAGTAGAACGAATTTTGATGATGGTCGATGGTGTAGTATTGTTGGTAGATGCTTTTGAAGGATGCATGCCACAGACAAGATTTGTTTTGAAAAAAGCTTTAAAACTTGGTAAAAAACCCATTGTTGTAGTTAATAAAATTGACCGTCCTGGAGCAAGACCCGAAGAGGTAGTTGATGAAGTTTTAGATCTATTTATAGAGCTTGGAGCTGATGAAAGTCAAATTGAGTTTCCGGTTGTTTATGCTTCCGGAAGAAACGGGTATGCCTTCGTTAATGAAAATGATTCAAAAGAAAATCTGATGCCTCTTTTTGAAACCATAATAAAAGAAGTGCCTGCACCACAAGGTGATAAAGAGGGGCCTCTGCAAATACTTATTTCCAATATAGATTATGATGATTATGTTGGACGTATAGGTGTTGGAAGAGTTGAACGTGGAAGTGTAAAAAGCGGTCAAAATGTCGTTTTGTGCACTCGTGACGGAGAAAATAAAAATGTTAAAATAGGTAAACTTTATACATTTGAGGGATTGAATAGGGTAGAGTCTGAAAAAGCTGATTTGGGAGAAATAATATCCATTTCGGGAATAACTGGGCTTAATATCGGTGAAACTCTTTGTGACCCTAACCATGTTGAGCCATTACCATTTGTTAAAATAGATGAGCCTACAGTATCAATGAATTTTATGGTTAACAATAGTCCGTTTGCTGGTCGTGAAGGTAAATTTGTTACGTCAAGAAATGTTCGAGACAGACTTTTTAAAGAAATTGAAACTAATGTTTCTATGCGTGTGGAAGAAACAGATTCTGCAGATACGTTTAAAGTTTCCGGAAGGGGAGAATTGCACCTTTCAATTTTGATAGAAACAATGAGAAGAGAAGGTTATGAATTTCAGGTATCAAGACCACAGGTAATAATGAAAGAAATAGATGGAGTTTTATGTGAACCAATCGAAATTTTAACTGTTGAAGTACCTGAAGAGTACGTTGGAGCAGTAATAGAAAAAATAGGTTCACGTAAAGCTGAGATGGTAGATATGTCACCTAAAGAAAGTGGAACCACTCAAATAGAATTTAAAGTTCCATCCAGAGGTATAATAGGGTATCGATCTGAATTTTTAACAGATACTAATGGAAAAGGAATTCTTAATCAGGTTTTTGATTCTTATGAACCTTATAAAGGTGAGATATCTCAAAGACGTCATGGTTCGCTTGTTGCGCATGAAACGGGAGTTTCTACTGGGTACGGATTATTTGCAGCTCAAGACAGAGGTAGACTTTTCATAGGACCCGGTGTAAATGTTTATGAAGGAATGGTTGTAGGTTCTACACCAAAGGCCGAAGATATTACCGTTAATGTATGTAAGAAAAAACATGTTACTAATATGCGTGCCTCAGGTTCTGATGAAGCTCTAAAACTTACCCCTCCAAGTGTGTTAAGTCTGGAACAATCAATTGAATTTATAGATGATGACGAGTTGCTTGAAGTAACTCCGAAAAATTTAAGAATACGTAAAAAAATTCTTGATAAAACTATGAGACTTAGAAATCAAGTACAAAGATGACAGCTGTTTAACATAAAAAATCGATTGAAGTTAGATGGTAGTTTATATGTTTTAACAATTTAAAATCAACAACGTTAAGTAAATTTTTATGAGGTTAATGATCAAAAATTTTAAAATGTGTTTTTAGTGAAATTTTTGTACAAAGTTGAACTGTTGTACATTATTTTTTGAAAAAAGTGCTGTTAATGACATAACGTTTATTACATAGTAAATGATTATGTAGATATCAAGTAGTATTTACGAATATAGGAAAAGGCACTATACTCCGGTTAAGATTTCGATATACAAAAAATAGTAAAAAATTTGTTTAAATGAATAAATATAATATAAGTGTATATGATGGTAGATTATATACACTTTTTAATATCGATATCACTAAAACATAGTTTGTTGTTGTAAATTATGCTAAGATGTCTATGGAAAAAAAGAGATGCAATGATACTCAAAACGCAAGCAAATTTAAAGTATGAATTAGAAGTAAACACTTTAGTGTGCGAAGGTATTATGTCATTTTGCATTAGAGTTAAATACTGCACAATAACACAGAAATCAGAGATCAGAAAAAAGAATATCTGATCATAAATAAACTTAAAAAATAACATCCTTTTGCAAGTAGTCATTCTACTGAGTTTTGAATATAGCAAGAACTAGCTGTTTTTAAGTGATTAATACTTACAAAATTTTTGATACTCACGTCTTCTTATAGGTATGTATGATATGTAAAAAATTTTATCTGTAGGTAGGTTAAAAATGGTTGTGGGTTACTTTGAACTATATATGTAGTAAATAAGGTTAAAAAGGTATTTGTTATAAGACCGAAATATTTATAATATGGTATTTTTGTGCACAAATAAGTTAAATAAAATTATACCAACTCACTACTAAAGTAATAAGAAAAAGTCGTAGACATGTTTTAGATTTTATACTAACAATTATAGTTAATTCAATTGAAAGATTGGGTATTAAGGAGTTTGCAAAAAACAAAAAATTTGACGTCGTTAGCGTAATTTTGAAATTGAGGACAGTTTAAATAGTGAAGGTTTCAAGAATAAGGACTACAATATAATCTCTACGCGAAGTATAAGCTAAATTTTTTTAAAAAATAGAAAAAATCCGATTACACAAGTCAACTTACCTGAGGTAAGGTCAAAGAACTGATCAAAATTTTATAAATCTTCTAACATAGCGCTAGTAATCGACTTTAGTCAATTACAGTATTTACAAATATATCTACATGATTACAATTTATATATCAACGAAAGGAGTAAAATTAAAAATGAACTTTACTAAAATAGATTTAGAGACCTGGGGCAGAAAAGAGAATTATAACTGGTTTACTAAAAAGAATCGTCGTACAATCAGTATGACTTTAAATGTTGATGCTACAAATATAATAAAAAAAATTAAAAGGTTTAAGTTAAGACATTATCCAACATTTGTTTATATGATTTCAAAAGTTTTAAATTCAAACGATGAGTTTAAGACATCTTATGATGAATATGGTAATTTAGGTATATACGATGTAATTCACCCTCGATATCCGATATTTCATGAAAATGATAAGAGGCTTTCGATTTTATGGACTGAATATTCCGATAATTTTGAGATTTTTTACGATAGATTTACTAATGATATTAATATTTATGGAGAAAACAGAAGTATGGCAGCAAGAGGACAATTTCCCCCGAACTGCTTCGATGTGAGTTCTCTTCCTTGGAGCAGTTTTACTAGTTTTGATTGTTCCCCCGTAGGTGATGCAGTTTGGTTGGTGCCTTTTGTTATGGTAGGTAAATTTTTTGAATTTGGAGAAAAGTTATTATTACCAGTTTCCATATCGGTACATCATGCTACTTGTGACGGTTATCATGTAAGCATGTTTTTTAAAAAATTAGAAGAATTGTGTGATAAACCAGATAAATGGATGTAAATCAAGGAGTCGATTAATGTTAACATTAATTGAATTTTTTGACAATAGTACGATAACCAATAGGTATTTGAAAAAGTTCAATAACATTGCAGATTTAAGTCAACTATAATGTTTACAAGAAAGATTATTCAACAAAATGTCTCGAAAAATTTGAGGCGATTTTTTTATTTACAAAAAGGAAAATTTGGAACATGGAAATATTTTTACTGATAGTTATTTTAATTGGGATAGTTGTGTACCAAGGAAAAGAGATTCGTGAATTTAAATGTAAAACTTTAGACATATTTAGAATTGTATGCTGAGAATAGATTACAAAAGGATGATAAATAGAATTATTAGACGACAGAGCATATCTTGAGCCATTGGATAATGAATCCAAAGAAGTTTTAGAATGTTTTTGCAGTGAAAATGTTTATTAAGAATATGGAACACTCCATGTGAGTAAAGCGTGGCATATAGGAGTTTCCAGATTATTAAGCGGAAATTGCAGATTTAGAGTACCATGATTAAAAAATTTTATGAATGAAATTAAATCGGTATTTGAAACATTGTTTGAAATTAATGTGAATGACCATATCGAAAAGAAAAAAATTTAGCCTATGCTCATGATCATATGCTTGGGTTGAGGATGTAAAAAAGATATATCCAAATGCAACACATAAAATACACTAGTTTGGAGAAAAATAGTTTTTTATATAGGAAAAAATCAAAGACCTTGAAAGAAAAATTTTGAAAACTTTCTGAATGGTGTGAAACAAATGAATGTCGAAATGTGTTATTATTACAATATTATTAATCAAAAAATAATATATTTTTGTAATATATATTAACTATATGTAATTGATGTTTTTTCTCATTAAATTTCAGCTTTGGTATATAATCACTTCCCGAGGTTTAAAGTGAAATTATTTTTTGAAAACAAGTTATATATCCACTATTTGTTAGTTCTTTTAAGTATTTACCAAGCGTACAGTTGGATATGTTTAAGTAAAAAGTTATTTTTGTCAGGATATTCTGTATTTCCTATGTTTAAAATATAAAAAAACAGAGCTTTTGCTCCGACTGAAAGTTTTATATCTTTTGCTATTGAATCGATATTTTTTAAAGTGTTTTTCACTACAACATCTCCAAAAATAAACTTATCTTATATCATGGTATTCTGAGTCTGCCAAATAACTTGCTACATCAGGTTTTTCAGCGATAATTTTAAAATGCTTGTCTATGCAATCTTCGCAATAAATCAAATTATCAATAGAATAACATTTTTTTCTTCGCAAATTGGATTGTCATAAAAATAATATTCATAAACTTTAATAGCTTCGTTGTCAGGAGGAGTGAGATATTCTCTATCATCTAACATTTCCATTTTCAATTTTCCTTTCAATTGTGTCCAAAGCTTTTTCCACTTCGGCAAGGATTTTTTCACTTTCATGTAATTTTTAATTTCGACTAACCCTAAAATCACTATTGTAATTAGTAATATTTATATTTCTCTTTTTATTTTTAAAATGTAAAAATCCGATAGTATCGTCTATCATGTGTATTTTGCATTTACATTAATCTAAGTGTTGATAATTATTTTTTTAATTTGATACAATATTTTTCAGATGTTTTTGATTTTATACTGATGTAAACATTATCATCGACTACAAATGGCTTAAATAACTCGCTCATTGAGATATCTTCTACCACCCAATAAACAAAAGTGGCGCAGGTGCCAAGAGGTTGTTTGATAGAAATGTGGGACTGATCTACCCTAATTTCATCAGACGAAATAACTAGATGAGGATTATTGCCGATGCCAAGTATAAGTCGATTGATAACATTGGCAATCGAGATTATTTACAAGTGCGCTTGCCTATATGTTCTGTTTTGATACGAAGGTTGGCTACTACCTCTATCCAGAATCGGACGGCTCTGACGATTTGAAATTGTGGTTGAATTGTAGTTCGACCTATGAGAAAAATGTTATGCCACGTGATGACATCAGCGTTAACAAGTGCGGCCTGAAAATCCCTATCAACGCTATGGACTATAATGACTTTGTTGCAAGGATGAAAGTCTGCGAACGGCAATTTGTGAGTGTGTTTACAACAACTACTACTTAGAGCTTACGAACATTGCTGTTCGTGATAAGGTTCTTTGTACAATTTCTAATTCTAATAATGAAGAACTGAATCACATTTTTGGCACAGATGGTGTCTTCGAATGATAGTCTGACACTCTAATCTGAGTCTTTCATAAGCGGGTCTTAGGGGACTCCTAACGAGGACTTTTTACTGAGTTCGGCAAAACTGAGTAAAAAGGCACCGTTCGTTAAGACTATACAGCACCTTTCTAAGTACAGAAAGAGGGCGTAGTCGGTGTACGCATTTGCATACTGGCTGCGCCTCTTCTTGGGCAGTAATACGGTACCAATTAAACGAAAGTTACTTCTGCATTGACGATTTCCACGGTTCGATTACGTGTATTATTGCTCCGTCTGACTCATTTCATCAGGTCAGTTGCTTTGAGTTCCTCAGTAATCTTTTCTTCTTCGGACAGTTGCTTTATAATGTCATCGAACAGTGTTTGCGCCTGCAATTCAATCTCTGCAAGATAGCTATTCAACATTCCGACAGAGAGCAAATTGTAATAGCGCACACAGTGATGCTCTTTTAGGTATTGCCGATGCCGTTGTCACCATACGCCGTTGGCATCTCATTCTGTTCTTCAATTTTAAGATTGGGTGGAAAAAATTTCCAATCTGCCGGTATGTACTACACATTTTTTCGCATTCTGTCATAGCCGTTACCTCCTGTTATGCCGCATAAATGACCTTAAATTTTTTTACCTTGGCATTATGAATTTGAGCAGTAGTTCATCGACAACCTTCGGTATACCGTTCCGCTGCAATAAGCCAGCTACGCAGGTTATTCAGGCTCTCGATGATAAGCCTTCGTTTCTTCGTGTAGAGCGCAAAGTAATAGTTTTGCTTCCTCCTTTGATATTCTGCAATCATATTATATCGAAGAAGGCGGTCTGAATCGAATGTGCGGATTAGTAAGTGAATATGTGTGCAAGCTCCGGTTTTGCTGTTTTATGAAATCCCTTATGAACATCCGTACCAATTCAAATAGTTCTCTTTGAATTATTGACTTACGCACGTTTTTGTGTATTTGCCAATTTTCTTTGTCATTTTCAAGATACTTTTTGAGTTTAAAAGATTTACTGTAAGTTTTAAAATTGATTACGTCACCCGTATATGACTGATTGGACAAATATATTGCGAAACCATGACATGAGTCCATAAATATTCTCCGAGTGGAGGTTTTGCTAAAGGTCTTTAAGACCTTTTTTTTAGCGTAAACTGAAGGAATATAAATTTTTTCTTTTTTAAGAATCTTTGCTATTCCATTTACACTTTCACTTTGTTTAAATATGTGACGCACAACATCTGTAGCTTCTTCATCTATTGCACAACGTTTTCTATCAATTTCATCATATTTATATCCATACGGTGGATGTCCTATTGCATAACCTTGACTACTTTTGATTTCAAATGTTGACCGTATTTTTCGGCTCATAGCTTTTGCATATCATTCATAATATTCCTAAATGGAGTAAAATGGTCGTCGCCTTTGTCGCTGTCAACTTCGTCGTTTACTGCTATAAGCCTGATATCGTGCAATGGTAATATTGATTCTGCAAGTTTACCGACTTCAATATAATTTCTTCCAATCCTTGACATATCCTTTACTATTAAAGTACCCACTTGGTTGACTTCAATTAATTTAAACATATCTTTGAAGCCTTGCCTATTAAATCGATATTCCGTCATCAATAAAAACTTTTACATTTCTAAAACCGTGTTCTTTGGCGTACCGAGTAAGAAGTGTTTTTTGATTTGAAATGCTGTTGCTTCCGCCTTCTAAATCATCATCGCGCGATAATCTTAAATATAAAGCTGTTATTTTATCGCTTTGTAAAGTATTGTTTGTTTTATTTGACTGTTTCAATTGGCCTTTTTTTCTGTTTAGCATCCAAAAATAATGTTTACTATTTCATTATACTAAACTTTTTTGGTCTCATGAATCTCAATTTGATGAGATTTTCGGCAAATTTTTGATAATAATAAATTTTTCTTTTAAGCTTTCGCATGTTTTATCAAAATATGAATTAATTAAATATGTTGTTTTACCGATTTGTATTTTAGTTTTGGTCGGGAAAGATACCACGTTAAATGAATTTATCATTTGAAAATTCTCCTTAAAAAGTTTATGGTATCTTAGTCCCTCGTAATAATAAAAACGAAGGCACACGAATTTCACGTCCCCACGGCCTATGGGGCCACCTTCATTGTTTGCGACGGTTTTTTTACGCTCGGACTGTGACTGAGTGGGAGTATCTTTAATTGTTGCTAAGATTTTTTATTCAATTTTCAATGTTCTTGAAAGGATTATTATTTACTCTTCCACTCGTATATAGATTGTTTTTAAGACACTCTATACACCCTATTTTTAAAAAATTTTTTAGACAAATTTAGCGTTCCATAAGTTTTCTTAATCTTTTCAGAATGCGATTAATTTTTTACTTATATTTTGCTGTGCAATATTGTAAATATGGGCTAATTCTTGTTGAGTCCTACATTTTTTGTGACTATGTAACTAACAAATATTCGATCTTCGATTTTTAAGTTCTTTATTGTTTTATGTAATTTTTCATTTTCGATAAGCTCAATCCAACCAAGTAAATTTGTCTGCAATAACTGCTTGTTCAAATCATACTCATCTAAAAATTTGTCATACACAATTTCTTTAATTGATATTTATGTATTTTTGACCTCCTGATGCTATCTTGTAAATCCATATTTTTTATTACTTTATAGAAATAAGCTATTTCATTTTTTATATCGTCACGATGATTTTTCACAACCGCTAACCTCCAAATTATTTGATTTTTTCAAACAATTCTGAGTGACTATGGGTAACGTATGTAATAGAGAAACCACCGCTTCACCATAGGCTTGTCCTCATGAACCTAAAAGCGCAGAGTATTACACCGGAAGTGCAAAACTTTGCTCATAAAATCAGGTATTAAAAAATGCTCTGCATAAGAATAAAATTAATTTGCAAAGTATTTATGTATTAAAATTTATTTTTGCAAAGCACTTAAGACGCCATATTCCAAATTCCCATTTTAAAGTGTGTTAATACCTAATTTTCTTATAGGTTACGCACTTTTTTTGATTATTTTTTAGTAGATAAATAAAAAATCTCATTCTACTTAATTAAAATTTAGACGTAGTTTCAACGTTGTCGCACCATGGATGAGGATTTCAGGAAGTTTTTATCGTACTTTGTAGATTTTAAAAATATTTATGATTAAAAAGTAAAAATAGGCGTAAAAAAATGAAGCCTTGCTGTTCAAGGTTTCATTTCTTTATAAATTTTTTCAAAGGTGTTGCTTTTGCACGGTAAAAAAGTATACATTCATTTTTTATCTTTTGCTACATTTAATTACGCTGTTAAGAACTTTTTAAACTAATTATGTCTTATTTTTGATAAAATAAGTTGTTTTAAATTGACGAGTTTATATAAATATTTAATAAAATACTTGATTTTTGTATTAAAAATCGATATATTAATAGCAAGAGGGTGCTCATACTTTCATTTTGATGTTTTGAAAGGAGGCTATATCATGATAAAAGTTTTAACTGAAGACCAAGTTCGCGATAGAGATAGAACTCTTCTCGGATTTGATCGTATTGAGCGCTATGTAAGACAAGGGACAGGACAAATTACAACATTCAACCAGTTAGGTATCAAAGGTATAAATAATAGACCGGATGGGTGGTATATTCCCGATAACAAAAATAATATTGCTATTTTGCTTGAAACAAAGAGCAGTAAAGAAGATATTGGGACAAAGAAATGTATTGATGAAATCAAAAAGAACTGTGCCGTATTACTAAACTCAGGATGGAAAAAAGTTGTCGGAATACTACATAATGGTTATAGAGCACAAGGTTTTGTAAATAATATGCCAATTGATATTCCCGATGAAATCCAAAATAAAAAATATTATATTAATTTGGTGAACAACAAAACTTTTGATAAAAATAAAATCTATAACATTACCAAAAGTATTAACGATTGTCTTCATGTAGAGTTTGGTGTTAAAAATTTGTATCATCGAATGATTTTTACTGCTTGTGCATTAGTAGCTGAAAGATATGGAGCAAACTTGCAAAGAACTAAGGATATGGGATTTTCGGTGTTTCAAACCGCTATATATAATCAACTCGCAAAATCTCTTGAAAGTGATAAAAAGCAGAATGCAAAAATAGATATACTTCTTGATCAGTATTCTAAAATTGAAATGAATATGTCTGAAAATCAAGCAGCGATTAATAAATTTATTGATAATGTTTGTGATATATCCGATTGCATTAACTCTAATGAGTGGCGTGGAGAGGATGTAATGAGTATATTTTTTAATGAATTTAATAGATATAAGGGTAAATCAGAAGCAGGACAAGTTTTTACACCAGAACATATTACTTCATTTATGTATCGTCTTATTGGTGTTAGTGAGAATGATTATGTAGGAGATTTTTGCTGTGGATCCGGAGCTTTTCTTGTAAAAAGTATGAGTAACATGATGCGATCTGCGGGAGGATATGACACAAATAAAGCAAAGAAAATTCGTAAAAATCATCTATTTGGTATCGAGTGGGATAAAGAAATATACGCTCTCGCTTGTGCAAATATGCTCATTCATAAAGACGGTAAAACAAACCTTGACCATAATGATATGAGGACTGACTCAGCTTGTAAATGGGTTAAATCTAAGCCTATAACAAAGGTTTTGATGAATCCCCCTTTTGAGGAAAAATACGGTTGTTCTGAAATCGTTGAAAACGTTCTTAATAGTGTAAAAGCAGGAATAGATTGTGCATTTATTCTACCTGATAAAAAGTTGGAAAAAGCATCTAAAAAAAGGATCAAACGTATTCTATTACATCATAGACTTAAAAAAATTATTAAACTTCCTGAGCAATTATTTAGTGGTACAACAACATCAGTCTTTGTATTTAAAGCAGGAGAACCTCAGAAAGGCCATGAGATTTTTGGATGTTATATTGAAAATGATATGCTTCAAACCGTAAAGAATAAAGGTAGGCATGATGTTAGGAATAAGTGGCCGGAAATTGAGGATTATTGGATTGATAGTATTTCGAAACTTCGTGATACCAAATATAATACTGCTCAATGGATAAAGCCAAGTGAACATCTATCATACCAGATGCCTGAAAAACCTTTTGAAATTTCAGAAGAAGATTTTAAGAAAACCGCTATTGATTATATCTGTTTTAAACAAGGTATTGATGCTAAAAAGTTTAATGAGAAATTAGTTAATACTATTTTGTACACAAGTGATATTACATATGATAACGATTGTGTTTGCATAAAAGTTAGCAAGGGTGGTGATTCGGATGATTGATGTCAAGAATTGGAAAGGATTTCGTATAGGTGATTTATTTATCATTCATCCTACCAAAGCTTATAAATTAACTAATTCTAAATTGTTAGACGGAGGGGGTAATCCTGTAGTTGCCAATTCTGCTTACAATAATGGTATTGGAGGGTACTCAACACAAAATCCCACCGAAAAAGGCAATATGGTAACATTTAGTGATACTGTTGATGCGAACACTATTTTTTACCAGTCTAAAGATTTTATTGGGTATCCTCACGTTCAAGGACTATACCCGACACAATATGTTAATAATTGGAATGAGTATACGTATCAATTTTTTGTATCTGTTTTTCGTAAGGTTGCTATAACAAAAGGATTTGATTATGGAAATAAATTTCGTAGGGATATTGCTACTAATTTAATAGTCAAGCTCCCTATAACTATAGATGGCCAACCCGACTGGGCCTATATGGAATCTTACATGAAAAAAATTATGGAAGAATCTGAAAAAAGTCTTGAAAATCTGAAAAAGTCTAACTGTGATAATCGTTTAATCGACACAAGAAGTTGGAAGAATTATATGTTAGGTAATTTATTTGAATTGGTTAATTCAAAAGCATATCATAATAAGGATATTGTTAAAGTCAAAGATGAAAATGGGCTTTTGTATGTTACTCGTTCCAAATTTAATAATGGAATCAAATGTAAAGTAGAAAAAAAATCAGAATATATTATCAATCCAGCAGGTACTATATCTTTTGGCGCTGAAAACGCAGATTTTTTTTATCAAAAAAAAGAATACATTACAGGTAACAAGATGTACTACATTAATACTTGCAATATTAGTGAATTGGCTGCTTTGTTTCTTAAAAGTGTTTTAGAAGCAACTTTTACTAAAAAATTTTCATTTTCAAATGGAATGGTTCCCAATCGAATTCGTAATGAAATAATTTCACTTCCTGCAATGCCAGATGGGCAACCCGATTGGACTTACATGGAATCTTATATGAAAAAAGTCATAGATAAATCTGAACAAGCAATATCGACTTTGAGGGCTGTAGTGTGAGGTTATAGTAAAAAAACTAAATAAGCGATTAAAAAATTAGATTTATCAATCATCCTTGCATAAATTGGCGATAGATCTGAGCATGACTTTATCAGAATTGTTAGACTTCAAAGAATTAAATGATTTTACTTTTGAGTAGTAAAAAGGCGGGTAAATACACGTCATTTAATTTTTGATATTAATTTATTTGTACCACTAAATCGTGAATGTAGTTTGAATCCCTCGAAATAAGTATTCCGGTTAAAATATTGCTTAAATAAGGGATTCGACAATTTAATTTATGATACTTCGGAATGTCAATCTCGTATGCAATAGAAATAAACACTCCAAAAACTACACTTAAAAGCATTTCTTAACAAAATTCTTCGCTTACAAAAAATTGATCAATATATGGTTATTGTGGCCTTAACGGCGATTGCAAAAAGCATTGTTGAAGTTACATTTTCTT